>Ga0209634_1000043_pt1 | contig 134111 bp, 149 predicted proteins | sample LinPmetageLP40_FD_184043 | JGI IMG/M metagenome (GOLD analysis project Ga0209634, IMG submission 184043) | Marine viral communities from the Pacific Ocean - LP-40 (SPAdes) (version 2) | ecosystem: Environmental > Aquatic > Marine > Oceanic | place: Pacific Ocean | collected 2010-08-26
CCTTTCGTAGATCACGGTCTTCGCTGTTCGATGCAAGTTTATGTTCACCTTCGAGTAGTTTGATGACACGCCCTGCGTTGGTGTCACCCTTAACAAGACCATGGTACGCTGCTTTATGAATCGTAGCAAATGGACTTCCTACGGAACCGTTTCCAGTTTCATCACTACCACTACCACTTACATAAATTGCAGTGTCTTGGGTAAACTCAATATTTTTTGGGAATACATCAAAACCACAGATTGCCGGGTAGTCAATAAATGAACCTTCAAGTTTCAGAGGAATGCCAACCTTGGGGTAGACCTTTGCACAGATACGAAGTCTTTCCACATCTTCATAAGCGGCACTGTCGAATTCAAAGAACCATTCGAGTTCGCCGGTCTGTTCGTTGAGACGTTCTTCTGTAGCGACACCAAGAAGATCTGAGTCTTCCTGCTCTGCGCCCCAGTTAGAGAGTACCTTGATGAGATCTCTTGCTCCAACTGTTCCCCAGTTTGCGAGGATATAGTTCAAATCATCGACGTTTACTTTGCCGTCTAGATTGAAATCGCCACTGAGTTGTGTTGGGATCTTATCGGCATCCTGTAGATAGAATTCTACCTTCTCGATTCCTTCGAGTGCGTATGCTGCTACGCCGATGTTTGTTTTACCACTAACGGTGATGAACTGTGGTCTAGTCCAATACGCGATTGCTGTTTCGTTTTCTGGTGTGTACGACATAGTACACTCTCCGTATCCTGCGGGGCGTAACCCCGCTTAAAGTATGCCAAGTGTTCGTGCAACTTTCTTTGCAACATCTCCAGAACGATCTACACGTTTACCGGACTTTTTGATTGTGATGACACGCTCATTTACAATCATATATAAATCTCCATCTGAAACACTTATTGGAGTGTTTGGATCAACTCTTGCTAAGTCCTCAAACCCCGTGATGCCCTTCTCAGACGCTTGACGCATGAGATCCCTGACATCATCGGGATTGATTGTTTTGTGTGAACTAGAATCAATAAATTTTCTTATTGCTGTACTCTTACCAGACGCAGCACCGCTTGGTGACACGAACGCCTCACTAATATATTGCAAAAAAGATTTCATAAATTGATCCATTGACTCCAAAGTTTCTTACCATTCTCATCGAGTCCGGTAAGATGTAATGCATAGTATTTAGGTTTCGTTGGTTTGCAGCGAAGATTCAAATCACACTCTTTGACTAATTTACTACCCTTCTTATTATTGCATTCAAAACATGCCGTGACTAGATTTGTCCACCCACTATCACCACCCTTGCATCGGGGGTGGACATGATCTATTGTCAAATTCTTTACATTCTTGGTATGAAAACCACAATATTGACAGGTATGATTATCTCGCTTGAAGATGTTCCTACGAGTCGGACGCACATCGAGTTCGGGCAATTCGTGAAAACGAATAAGGACGATGGCGGCAGGTATTTCTACCTTTCCGTTCACCGTCCTTATCGAGTGGGTCTTTTTATATGGAGTCAGTGGTTTTGTTGCCTTACCAGAAAGCAAAAGTCTAACCGCTTTTTTCCATGATATAATCTTTAGTATCTGTTCACATGAGTTGAGTAGCAATACTTCTCGTTTCATGCACATCCTTTCGTATCATACCATAGTTTTCGAGGTCAACCATCACCCTTATCACGGTTATATCGATTGTCATCATCAGGCATCTGGAAAACATTGTCCCAGAAATCATTTTCTATCTCTCGAATCTGTTCTTGTTGATCAAACCACTCTTCGATTATATCAACAAACCATCTACCCCAACCGCCGCCGCTGTCATCGGGTTCTATAACATCGGGAGGATAGGGACCGGGTTTTCCGTCACCATCGGGGTCGAGGTCATCCATGTTCGGTCGATCGACCGGTGGTTGTGCTGCTGGTGGGGTTGTTTGGAATGGACGACCATCGGGGTCAACTGGGTCTTGGTCACCAGATCGGTATTCAATTCTCGAAATTTTACCATTCTGTCCATATGAAAGTTGAATATTACCTGTTTTGACTAGATCAGTGAACACCTCAGTATATTCATGAACCTGATTCACAGTTTTTAACGTCGGTACATTCCGCATTTCTGCTTTGACTATTGGTCTAGAGGCAGCAATCGCGGCATGGGGAGAACTATAAAGTTGACCGTTCATACCTCTGAACTGTACTGCACCAGTTTCTTTATCCCTAACAATATTGTTTCTCTTGACACCAGCGGCGACGGCAGCAGTGATCTCTGGACTGATATCTTTACCGGGTTTGTTTGCAGGCGAGGAAGGACTATCTCCAGAAACAGAACCAAACCCCATTATACCAGAAAACTTAGTTGCTGGAGAAGAACCTGCTGATGCAAAAGATGCGTTATTCGCACCTACTTTTTCTTTTAAATATCTTTTAAATGATTTCATTTTTATTCGGAATCCATTCTGACGTATTCGCCTTTAGTTTTGTCCCATGTATAGGATGCCATTAATTGTTTTGCAGCATTCCTTGGATTTACACCCTTATAGTATAATTTAAGCATGTCGGTGGGTTTAATGTCTTCATATTTACCACCTGACTTCTTGAGAACTTTCTCGAACTCATCAAACCATTTGATGAGTGGTTTATCTTCGGATCCTTGGTCCATCAGTGCTTCCTCGACTTCTTCCTTCTTCACACTCCATGTACCACCTTCGCCCTTGTACCACTTTGATGCCCATGCATTTGCATATGCAGATGGGTAAACATCAAACTTTGACTTTGCTTTTGCGATCGCCTTGTCCCATAGAGCGGGGTTGTCGGGAACATTTTTCTCTTGGAGATTGAGTGAAAGATCACTGAATGTTTTCATGAATCGAATCCTTTATTGTATTTAGTAGACCAAGAATCTTGAATTCCTTGTTTCTTGGGATCTTTGTCGGTTACGCCTGTTTTGACATTGATTGGTTTTTGACCTTTTCCACCATCACCAATGTCACCACGCTTTTTCTTGTCCTGTGCATATCTCTTGCGACGAACAAATGATGCGATCTTCTTCTTGCCTAGTTTATCTGCCTTCTGCTTTGAGAGACAGGCACTGTATGGTTCACCCTCTTTGGCATCACCACACTTGCCAAGTTTCTCTCCGTCTGTCCCGTAGCGATCCCAACCGGCACCACCACCTGCGGACTGTTGATTCATCCACTTACCCAGACCAGACTTTGCATAGGTCTTTTCGTCTAAGAATTCCGAATATTTCACGACTCGATCCTCACACATGGACGGATCTTTTTCTGCACCAAGTGATGCGACCGAATCCTTCATGAACTCGGCAATATCAATAACCTTTTGTAGATTATCATAATTTGCCCTATCAAGTATTTTGTTGACTGCGGGGATCGCAAGTAGACTCATCGCAAGATGTGTAGTCTGTGGATTTCTTGCAACAAGTTTAGCAACAGGTGTCATTTTCAACAACTTGGAAACAAGTCTATCCTTGAGACCCTCGTTTATTTGTACGTTCTCTTGAATGTCATCGACGATTGCTGCCATGTCACCCATTGCGAACGATACATTATCACCTCGACGGTATAAGAAATACTTCACACCACCGGGGTTTTTCTTCGACTTGAGAATGATACGCTCGACCTTTGCCTTGCCTACCGTGCGGCGACCACTGGTGACAACGAGTTCGACGAAGTTCTTTGATGCTGTTGCCATCACTGACTTAAACTTAACCTTGATGCTATCGCCCTTGTTGAGATCATTGAAAATACGAAGCATATCCTTGGGATCTACTGCCTCATCGAGTTGCGAAATTTCAAGAGACTCACCACGGAACATTGCCATAGTCTGTCCGATCTCTGTACGCTTACCTGTCTTCTTGCCACGCAATGCTCTTATAATAGCATCACCCTCAAGTATCTTGATTGATTTCTCGACCATGTAATCCCCATCCGGTCGATACTCACCACAAACAAGTGACTTGATGCCTTGTCCATCATATGGAATCACACCTTCGTCTTCCATGATATTAAGAACATCACTGATAATTTTATCGTTTATCTTTAAACCAGTAATTTCAGACCAGTCAGCACCAACTACACGATACCAACCCTTTTTCATTGCAAGATACTCGACGAGTTTCTGCATATCTTTCTTTCCGGTTTTGAGATCTAAAAATTCATCTTTTGCTTCTTCTGCGGGATCAGGTGCGTCCATCGAGTCGTTCCACTTTTCAAGTACACCCAAGATATCTTTTACGGTGATACCAAAGTCTCTTGGTTTCTGCACAATGAACTGAACGTGGTAGGGAGTCATGCGTTTGGTGATATATGACTTCTTTGTCTTGGGATGAATCCAACCCTTTATATCTGTGTTGATGCTCTCGGTCACATCACCCTTGCTCAATAGTTTCGATACTGGACTATCCTTCTCCCAGAATTTACATGACCAGTAACCGGGAGTGGTCTTATCAGTCTTTTCGTCACAATTGTGTCTCGCACGAAAGTTCTTGAGTCGGTCGGGACTATCTCGCTTGATGGATAGGTTGGGGTCACCGAACTTGACCATGATGACATTGCCGGTCTTCGGGTTCTTGACGTAGACACCGAACTTCTTCTTCGATCCTTGTGGTAGGCGGAATGGGTTATCGAGATCAACCTCTTTACCCTTGTATTCACCACTGGTTTCGGACAACTCGTCGCATCCGCATCCGCAATCTTTTTTGATGTAATCTTTGAATTCTTTCATAGTTCTCTTCTTAGTTATTTTTTTCATCTTTTCTATAAAAGCGAAGTAAACCTCTGCTGCCGCAGCGAGGTTTTTCTTCTTATCAGGATCATTCGCCCTCTTGCTGGCGACCTTTGCCCTCTGACTCATGGCGATTGCTGCCTGCACCTTATGTGCATGGGTGCGATCCGACTTTTCAATCTTGACAACCGACTCTCTCGCCCTTGCCGCATCCGTGAACCCGAGTCCATGTATCGTACCCTTGGGATCCTCGTCTGTGTAGAGATCACTGTGGGTATCGGGGTCTTGCCCCTCCTTGGATTTGGGTATACGCTTGGTCATCGAGTGGTGTGTCTTCCTAGATTATCCCTTGCTTCCTTGTCGAGTGCTTGATGGTTGTCCATGATGTGTTGCATACGATCTTGGAATTGACCACCTTGTGGTTTGTCTACCATATAATTAGAATCCATCCATGCGGTGGGTGCTGCCGTATATGCTTTCACGACTTTACCCGACTCACCACACTCTGGACATGCTTCGCCCAATGGTTCCTCACACTTGGACATGGTAAGAAAACTATCAAACGACTTTTCACAACTTCCGCAACTAAAACTGTACGTTGGCATAATAAAACTCCTACTTTATGTATTTAAATTTAGGGTAGAGTTGCCAGATGCGAGTCGATCCATTCTTTGTAGAATTCAATCGACGCACCGGCATTCTCGTATATACGACCATCACTTGTAATTCCATAATGTGTAATGATTCCTATCAATTTGTTATCATGAGTAAGAATCGCACCACCCGAGTCACCGTGCCAGACGGTATCCCTTAGCGGGAGCATGATCATGAATCTTGGTGAAAGAACAAGTCTCCCGTAATATCTGAAGACACCGGGATTGCTGTTTCTGCGTAGTCCATGACCATGCCCCACTGTGGTAAGAGGCATATTTTTATACAAGTCATCGGTCGCATTATTAAACATTAAACAAGGATCCTTATCGGAATCAGACTCAAGAAATACAAGGGCAATATCATGCCAATTTCGCCTTAAAATAGAGGGAAAATAGACAATTCTGTTAATACAAGATCGATCACCATCAACTTCGACCCATTCTAGATTATCCATATCTTTACTGTTCACAACATGAGCAGCAGAGAGAACGACATTAGGTGCAATGAGTACACCCGTCCCAATTACAGAACCAGTGTTATAGTTTCGTATTGCACCAACAAAATCATATGAATCATTTTCATCAAACAAATGATAAGAAAAAGAATCAGACTGAGGAAGGGTGAAAGGTTCTGATGTAGGAGGAGTGTTATCGAAGGTGGTTGTGGTTACTGGAGAAACACAACTTCCCATGAATGAGGAGCATATTAAAGACGCTGAGAGATACCTAGCAAGTATTGGTAACTGCATCTCATTAGTATGTAGGGAAGTAAGGTAATGTTCTTTACTTTTTTATATTTTATGGGGTAAAGTCCCCATACTCCTAGTGATGCTCCATTGATTCATACACAAAGTCCCACATCCAATCCCATCGCCAATCTTCGGTATCCTCTACACCTTCCTTGACAGATCGCCTATTTGCCTCCTTGTCAATCAATTCTTCAATATCATCAAGATAAATTTCATCAATCATTTCACCATTCTCATAGATGCGAGAACCAACAAAGGTAGGACACTCGTCAATGAACTTATGACGAATAGAACACTCATTGTCTGTAAGATAATTAATATGATCAATGAATGGCGAAATTTCACTCCATGCAGATTCAATACACAAATGAAGAGAATTTTCATCAATGTAGGGGACATCATTAAACCGTGTCCACTTTGCACCAATATGATTATCATTCCATTTTACGGTATTCTCATAGGAATCATAGAGACAATGAAGAGTGTCTTCATCAACAAGTTTCTTTAGAATAGAATTGATGGTATTGCTCTGGGAATTGGGGAATGTGATTTCGATTATGTTGTTAACGTGGTTTGCCATTGTGTATGAATCTTTCTTAATGTTGTGGTGGAAAATGGGGGAAAATGTTGCAAAATGTGTTTTATTAATTAAATAAAAAGGATATGCGTGGTTTGTGCCGCTCAGAGTGTCATAGAGAATTAGTCCAGTCCAGCATCTTTTCGCAACTGTGATAGGTACTTCGCTGTTCGTTTTCGGTAATCACCGCAAGGCAATTTGTATTTCTCAATGACGCTCCATGCCTGACTCTCTGTGTGTTCTTCCATGATCAGGTAGTTGGCATCGTTACTTTTCTTTATCCAGTTTATGTACACGGGATCGTCGGTGAACCACTGCCACATGTGTGAGTATTCATGTGCAAGTGTGTGCAACCATTTGGTCTTCGCCCCACCTACAGCGACCGCGATGACACCCGACTCGTCTCCGTCTGGTGCGTTGAAGTATCCATCTGTCTGTGTCCTATCGTCGGATGCAATGATCGTTTTGCCGGAGCCGAAAAGCAGTTGAACCGAGAAACGTGATGCTTCCCGGTCAACCAACTTTATAAAATTATTTGCTTGTGGGCAGGTTGTTATCACACAATTTCCTTTGCAATCTTATCCGTGAAGGTGTTGAGCAGCGGACGGGACATGGTACGCTTGCCGAGATCCTTGCGGAATGCGTTGATGACGCGGGTGGTGGAAGCGTTCTCGGGGAGAGCATCCATCTTTTCGCTACTGGTGTAGACGGCAATCTTCTTATCCATCAGGAAGTAGGTATCATAACCATTGTGTGACTGCTCGATGAATCCGTTCTTCTTGAAGTTTTCGATCTTTCTTTCGCGGAGTTCATAGTTTCCATCAGCGTAGTAAAGATTTCTTTCGATGGACTTCTTGCTATCGAGGAAGATACCGATGAGGTTGCCACCAGCGAGATCCTTGTACATACGGAAGAGAGCGTTGGTTCCACAAGCATCGCCAGCGTAGGCGTCGAATGACCAGTTGCGACCAGTCTCACGCTGCTGGACCATAACACGCTGACTCTCGAAGGGATCTCCACCACATCCGTCAGTGATCCAGATGCTATTGAGAACGTCGATACCGTTCGCTCGACGGAATTCGCCAGCGATCTTCATAGCAGCGACGATGGACTCATTCAGAGGAGTACCACCGAGGTGGAGCATACCGGGATAGTCGTATGACTTAGCATAGTCACCGATGCACATGAGGAACGAACCCATACGGTCCCAATCCGCCTTCTTCATCTTATCGGAGAAAAGTTCGATAAGCGAAAAGTTCTGAAGATTCATGGAACGCTTGTTCCGCTTGTCTTCGTCGATGTTCCAGTGGTTACCGTTGACCGACTTGCCCCAGCAATGGTTGTCATCCTGCGAGTATCGCTCGCCCGTGGTATAGGTCGAGAATCCGTAGACGCGGAACGGAATACCGACCTTCTTGCAGAACATCGCAGTGATGGTGGTCTGAGCAACGGTTTCCGCCATACAATCATCCATCGAACCGGACCAATCGACGTACATGACGATTCCGTGGTTCTTGCCCTTGACTTCGATCTTGTTACGAAGAAAGATATCTTCGGTCATCTTGTACTTGTGAAGGTTGGTCATATCGAGACGACCAGTCTTCGCGGTTTGCGTTCGTGCGTTGATTGCTGCCGCCTTCTTACGCTCGAACATCTGAGCGAGATTTGCAACGGTGGACTTCGCACCACGCTGGAATTCTTCCCACTTGGCATCGTTACCAGCAAGACCCTCACCAGCAGCGATCACATCCTTATGACCGACGATGATGTTATCGAGGTTGATGTCATTCATGAGAGGAAGATCATAGTTAGCATTTTCGTTACGCCAACCGTTGTTCTTCTCAACCTTCGCTTCGCCAGCAATGTTTTCGTCCATCGCTCGCTGCGTAGTAGCGGGAGCAGGAGCGTGAACCTTAGAAAATCCCTTGCTCGGAGTGTCGGCATCGGTGTCGGTGTCGTTTTCGTCACCTTCATCACCATCGCCCGAACCGGAGCCGTTCGTCGATTCAGCGGATTCGCCGGTATCGGTGTCGTCGTCGGCACTATCGCCGGAGTCTTCACCATCGTCGCCAGTACCGGAACCGGAACCGCTTTCGCCCTCTTCACCCTCTTCGTCGGACGGCATACCACCACCCTGACCAGCAGGACCGTCTTCGTCGCTGTCCTTCGCATCGGGGACTTCGATAGGCGATTCGCCTTCACCCTCACCGGGAGCGTCAGTGTTACCCTCTTCGGGAACCTCTTCGCTACTTTCGTTTTCCTTGCACCAGTCGTAAATATCCTTCGCAAGCGTACAAACTTCCTCGAAAGTTTCGGTGTTCTCAGCACGATTCACGAAAACCATTTCGTCGGTGTCGAATTGGATATCACCATCGAAACCCTTGAAGTGGCAATTGAGACGGTCGATGAATTTCATGGTATTGGGATCACGATCGCCCATACCGAAAAAGTCACGGTTTCGCATCTCACTGTATCCCGCACGATAGTCGCGTCGAAGACCAGCATACTTTCGCTGGATCAACTTGTCAATTCGGATATCCTCGACCACGTTGAGATAGTCCTTCGCCACCATATTGACGGAGCCGAAAACTTCTTTAAGAAGAATTTCGAGATCGCCGCAATCAGTAAAGATCGCGTGGGCGCATTCGTGACCGATGAGCATATCCTTCAGACGATCCGAGCAATCCCAGTTCGGCATGGTAAGAACTCGACGCTTAACATCGAAGGATGCCGTAGGGGCAGTGGAATCAACAGCGACACCGATGTTTTCAGTGGCGAGCAGGCGAGCGAATCCGGGGTTGACTTGAAGCATGGTGTTAGGTTCCTGTTAGGGAGTTGGTTAGGTGGAGAGTCGTTCTCTCCACCATAATAATACCACAACGGGAGTCAATTGCAAGAGGAAAAGAAGAATATTCTCAAATATTTAGTGTCAAGGAGAAAATTGATATTTAACCAAAAATTAATATGGGCGGGCTAGGGCTCCGGTTTTTTGAGAAAATCAAGCAAAAATGACGATTTTTGGCAAAAAAGACGATAATTCATCGAAAAATATCATTTATCCACAATTTATACACAATTTTAGGAAAATCGTCTAAAGGGGTTGCATTGGGTCTGGTTTGTGGTATAATTAGGGAGTCCCACCGGGGCGAGAATCATCACCCAACTCCCTAACAGGAACCTAACACTATGAACAAGTCAAGAACGCTCTTCCTCGACGTACTCCGCGAACATATTGAATCGGGCGATCTCGATGCCAACTGTACCAACGGCGATATTGAACCTATCGCACTGGCACAGGGTTGGACTGTCATCCCGCTCTGGTTCCGTCAAGATAGCGAAAACCCGATGAAAGTCGGTCGTGGTCGCTATGATCTCTCTTCGATCGTTAATGGACAATCGGCTCCGGTCGAGCGACAAACTCGTGTCGCTCCCGCTGCTCCCGCTCCTGTTAGCGATTCCGCTCCACAGGCGTCTGCTATCTTGAAGCAGTCGCTTGTGTCGAGCGAATCGGTCATTCCTGCGAAGGATTCGGACTTCGTGGCATGGGGTCACTTCGACGATGTTACTACCATCATCAAGTCGGGTGCATTCTATCCCACGTTCGTGACTGGTCTTTCCGGTAACGGAAAAACCACGATGATCATGCAGGCATGTGCGAAGGTGAATCGTGAATGCTACCGTGTGAACGTCACTTCGCAAACTGACGAGGATGACCTGCTCGGTGGGTTTCGACTTGTGAACGGTGAGACTGTCTGGTATGACGGTCCCGTTATCCAAGCGATGAAGAACGGTGCTGTTCTTCTCCTCGACGAAATCGACCTCGGTGCTTCGCCGCTCATGTGCCTCCAACCCGTATTGGAAGGCAAGGGGATTTTCCTTAAGAAAATCAATCAATTCGTCGAACCTGCTCCGGGGTTCCAAGTCTTCGCAACTGCGAACACTAAGGGCAAGGGCGACGATACGGGTGCATTCGCCCATACGGGTATCTTGAATGAAGCATTCCTCGACCGATTCCCCGTCACGTTAGAACAGGCGTATGCTTCCAACGGTGTCGAGAAGCGAATTCTCCTCCGAAAAATGAAGACGCTCGGAGTCGAGGATAAGGATTTCGCGGGCAACCTCGTGAAGTGGGCGGATGCTATCCGAAAGACTTTCATGGAAGGCGGAATTTCCGAGATTATTACAACTCGCCGACTTCTCTCCATCACGCAGGCGTTTTCTATCTTCAACGATAAGGCGAAATCCATCAGCATGGCAATTTCCCGATTCGACGAAGAAACGAAGCACGACTTTCTCAAATTGTACGAAAAGATCGATGCTGAAGTCGTTCTTTCAGAAGAAACCCCCGAATCGGCTCCGGTCGAAATCGATCCCTCCAATCCCAACAATTGCCCCTATTGATAAGGAATTTTTCACAAATGGCACAACCATTTAGCACTATCGAAGACCTCCCCGATTTCGACATTGAATTCCCTGTGGGGTGGGAACCTGAGACCGATGGCGAAGAGGACATTCCTCAGACCTTCGATCCTGATAACCTCCCTGTAGAGGAAGACGAATCAGACGGACGATGGTCCGAACAGGATAACTTCCCGTATCACGAACTTGACGATGTAACTTGGTTACACTGAACAACAAACTTTTCATCACTTTTTTTACAGACGCATTACATAAGGAAACAATAATGCCTCGACCAATGATTAACGTAACTCTCGACTTCGCCTCCATTGAGGGACGTATCGCCAATGGCGAACGTGTCACTGTCCGCCACATTGCTGAGGAACTTAGCGTTTCTCCGCAGATCGTGAGACGTGCCCTCAACGAACATTACACGAATCGTGTGATGTTTACCCGTGGACGCACGGGCGGAATCGCCATCAAGGCGGACGCGACTACTCCGGAACCCACCGGTACGGAGACCGCGACCACTGAGATGGCAACAGCGTGAGTCACTCCGGAATCCCGGTGGCGTGTAAAAACGTCATCGGGGTAAACCGGTTTTTGCAAAACGCCTTTTAACAGTATTTTGGCAATTAAAAGGTAAGGTTCCATATGAGGTTTAGCGGTGCATATAGTTTTTCACGAAAAGGGTTTTTTACAAAATAGGTAAAACTTTTTCAAAAACCTCGATTCCAATTTTTTTTAAAACTATTTTTCCCCCAAATACCTTTTTCTATTTTACTCATTTCCGACCCTTCCCGTTGACAACCCCCCAATTCTAAGGTACAATAGACGCATGACTGATACAGCAACCACCAACGTACTCACCTCCGATTACCTCTGTGATAAGGTTCGGGATGCCGATCGACCCACCACCCAACAATCGTGGGTCTGGCGATCCCTGCTCTACTGCTTCCGCGAGATGCAGCGAGATATCAAGCGATATCGCAAGGATCTCGGTCAAGTGGCGAACCGCAACTCTCCCGCGTACTGGATCGACTGGATGTCCGATGGGAGACTCGACAAGAACTCTGCTCCATCCGACATTCACAACATCATTCTGGAAGATGCGAAGGATCCCCCGCGTAACCTCAATGGTCGTCACCTCGATAACGCAGTGACCTTTCTCACCTCCGAAGGCGTTGCCGAAAACGTCATCAAATTCGTCCAACGCTGATCAAAGGATTGACCACACATGACTTTTAAAACTGCAATGGCAATTTATCTTTTCGGTGCTGCAAGTATTACAACTTCTGCACATGCTATAACCGAGAAAGAACTCACTGATGTCCTTACTGCAATTCGTACTGTTGAGTCTAGCAATAATCCTAGTGCTATCGGTGATTCTGGTAATGCTATTGGTGTTTATCAAATTTGGAAAGTTTATCATCAAGATGCTATTCAGTATAGCGGTATTGGTGGCAAGTATCGTGATTGCCTTGATCCTGTTTACGCAGATAAAATCGTTCGAGCATACATGGGACGTTATGCCACTGAGAAGCGACTGGGAAGACCGGTAACTCAACGCGATATTGCAGTGATGCACAATGGTGGTCCTCGTGCAGTATGGGCGAAGGGCAAGAAGAAGCAGAATGTTGACAAGTATTGGGCAAAGGTTCAGAAGGAACTTAGCAAATGAACGAGGATTCTATTAACAATTGGTATCAAAGTGAAACTGCACCGTTTCTACCGAACGACATTCAACGTCCACCGCGTAATGCTCCGAGCGATAGCAAGGGTGTAGTCATGGTACTGGCATGTGAGTATTACTTGGACGCACATCGAAACGAGATCATCTGTCACCAAGTGTGGAAGAGTCCCGACGAGTGTAAGGTTATGATCCTGACGAATCAGGGTGTTGGTTGGATTGTTAGTGGTGGGAGCGATGAGTACACTACTTTCACCGAATCCGAGGCAAGACGCTGCTGGAATCACTCAGTGGACAACGGGGCAACCCGTGTGTACAAGAGAGCGAACGCAAGCAAGTCCAGCAAGTATGGGATGACCGGGGGTTTTGAGCAATGGAAAAGTTCTTCAAGTTATTACAAGTACGATGAGGATCCCAAGTCCTACAAGGAACTTGCTATTGAAGACGCGATCTGGGAGTGTATTAAGAATGTCTGATGTTAAATTTGTTAAAACTTTGAAGCAGGAAATCACTGCGAACACCCGGATCTGGCAGACTCTCTGGCAGCACGTTCCGACTGACGAGTATGTCGTTGTTTCATCTTCCGTGGTTAGTTCGGATGTCACTCGGTCACTGGGTGTTCCGGATGAGATGGTAAATGAAACTATGGCATTCGCATCCAATGAGCATGGTTCGTGGGATCCCGAGGATCTTGCCGTGGACTACCCTGCAAAGTGGACGAAGAAGGATCACGAAAATCTTGCAAATGTTGCTCAAAAAAATCGCGGCGAAAAAAACGCTGAAAACACTGAGGACGAACTGTGATTGATCTACTTGTAAAATTCTGTCCGTTGATTGCAGGTATTCTATATGCTATTGTTGGCATCGGATACTTCATCAAGAAGGACTACGCATGGTCACTGGTATGGATCTCATACGCACTGGCAAATCTTGGACTCGTTCTCGCCGCATCGGCAGCAAAGGAAACTGTATAATGGCAAATTGGGATATTTCACACGGAACTCTCCATCAAGGAAATAAGAAAATTGATAGAGAAATTGTATCTTCTGTCGTTCACTGGTTCCTTGGTCGATATGCCATGAACAGGAAGTCACAAGAGTGTCGTATTGTTCATGTTAATCTCAAGACATATAAGACGATGAAGTGTTGGGGTGAATGCTCCGAAGGTGAAAATGGCATTGATTACAATATCGACATTGCCACCGACCAGTCGCTCCGTGACTTCATCGCTACGCTCATGCATGAGATGGTACACGTTCTCCAGTGGGAGCGTGGATCATGGAAGGGAGAAGGTGAGCGTGAGGCAACCGAACTCCAGTACGAACTCGCAGACGACTTTTGGAGATGTGGCAATGTCTGATACAATCATCTTCTATCCCGGATACCGCTGGGAACCTACTCCCAAGAATTGGGAAGAACTAACCGAAGAGGAATGCTTGGAGATCCTCGGTCTCTCAGACGAAAGAAACACACACAATGGGTGATGTGACCGAAGTCTGGATGATGACGTTTCAACTTTTGTCTTTTTGGTGGTTACTCTGTATGAAATGTGTTGATTGGAATGAACATGTCTGAATTCTTTTTGTATCTTTCTCTGTATTGCTTTATACTTTTTATTATCCTTGGTTTTTTGAAGATTGGAACGGAACACGACAATGAATGATCTCAAACCCGAAGTTGAAATTTCTGATCGTGAGGGCAATGCATTTGGTATTCTTGCAAGGTGTCAACATGCCGCGAAGCGAGCAGCATGGGATGAAAGATATCTTGAAGAATTCCTTGACGAAGCGACTGATGGCGACTATAATCATCTACTTAGGACCGTCATGCAGTATTTCACTGTTGTATAAATAATGAAAAGGACTCACACAATGTCTGAATTGTACGAAAAGAACCAACCATCCGGATGTATTCTCTCCGACTCTTGTAATTTTATCATCGGGTGTTCTGAAGATGAAAACCCATTCGGTGCTATGACTGATGAAGACTTTGCCGTTGTTATGGTAGAGATCTCTGAGTGTATCAAGGCGATCTCTGATTATATGGATATTCTTCAGTCAAATTGTACTCTTGAGGAGATGTACTCTCTTCTTACGGCAATGAAGCGTGTGAACCAATTGGCGATTATCGAAGTAAACGAAAATCGCAACTATAACCAATGAAAGAAATAGTATGAATTTTATGCAAGATACAGGCGTGAACGGATGTGGTATCCGATTTGAAAAAAACCACCGTGGTCAGTGGTCAGCATTTCCGATGCTGCAACTGAATGAAAAATGTGACGGTCTTTCTTCCGATGAGTGTATGCGTCTTGCCTCCGCACTACAAATTGCATCGGCAAAGGTAAATGAAATGAACCAAAACGAAAGCACTGAAATGCTTTTTGAACAAAGAAACAGGACTATTTAATAATGACAAATAAAAATGATAAAGGGTTTCAACCCGTAGGTGATCGACTCCTCATCACCCGACAGAAGATTGACGAAAAGACCGAATCAGGAATTATTCTTCCTGCAAACCACAAGAGAAAGATGTTTGAAAATCTCGCAACTGTTATTGCACTTGGTGATGGTGAAAACATTTCAGATCACATTACCGAAGGATGTACAGTATACATTCGTGATGAAGCACCATCGGTAGAAATTAGTGAAGGCATTTATCTTGTAATGCATGATGCCATCTATGGAGTTCTTTGATAATGTATAGATTGCATGTTGACATTCCACTCGGACACGACGAAGATACTGCCAAGCAGGTTGCTGAGCAGGTCATACAGTGGGTCTTCCGTGATGTGGACGCTCAGGAACGTATCCAACGTCTTGCACTTGACAAGTTTGATATTCAAGAAATCAATTGCCGACTCGGCAACGACGAAGATCGACAGAAGTCAAACTACCTCGACGTAAACGAGAACGGTCACACCACCAATAAGAAGATACGCATACGCATCTGACCTATTCAGGGACAGAAGCGGATGGCATCAGCAGTATCGCTTATAACGATATTTTCGGGAGTTCGAGTCTCCCCTGTCTCATTATCCATTTCGGCTACGGTTTTTTTATCATGAACGAATTTGCATCAGAATGGCATAGTAATTTTTCACGGGCAAAGTCTGCACAAAGCAAGGCGTTGTCTGAGGCGACTGTCGTTCAAGATCTAATCGCTCATGGTTACGATCCACACCTACCACAAGACCGAGATTCGATCCACGATTGCACAATTGAGATTTCGCCGAACCGTTGGTTGAAAATACAAATTAAAAGTTGCTATGGAAATAGTACAAATGTAAATCTTAGCACTCGCGGAACCACAAACACCGCACCAGTTTCACCGGGAGAGAATAGCAAACCGAGGACAAGCACTGGATATTACAATTCTGGCATTCACCTCATGGCAGTCGTGACAGATGCAAAAGTAATTTATTATGACATTTTGCCATTTGGCAATTTGCAAGAAAAGTTTAACTGGAAAAAAGTTCAACCGGTTAATTTGGAAACTTATATTAATGGACTTCTTGGCGATGTGGCGGAATTGGCAGACGCAACGGACTTAAAATCCGTCGAGGGTTAAACCTCATGGGGGTTCGAGTCCCCCCATCGCTACTTTAGTTTTTTTATAAATACCACTGGGAAACTAGTGGTTTTTACATTGTATGAAAATCCCAAGAAGATAATGTTGCAACTAATCTTTTAAAGGAGATTTTACTCATGGCAGTCGAAAGAAAAACATTTTTATGGATAGGTAATGACCGGGCGCATAGGCATCGTCAGATAGTGGCAGGTATATCAGGAGGAACTCAGTTTGGTGCTACAGGCATCGGAGCATGGAACGGGGCATATGCAGGTGGAAATGGACAAGCGAACAACTGGGTTGGAATAGGTAGCGAGGCAATTGCTGCGGTGACGGGCGAAAATGCCAAGAAGGCACTTGATGTCTTCTGGAACGACAAAGATAACTGGGCGGAACGTATAGAGGGAATCAGTGGAGACTTGGGCAGTAGTGGTGACGGTTGGGATCCCCAACAATATTACTACGTTCGGGCAAACCGAATTCCACACCGTGCAGATCATGTTGTTTTTGAATATGTTGTAGGACAGACAGGTAACGGACTGTTACGAAATCAGGTAGGTGAAACCACTTCGTCCGTGGGGGCGTCGTTTGGGCAAATGGAAACCAAAGCATTTAACGCTCCTCTTTCACCATGTCTTTTTGGTGGTCAGAGTCGTCCAACAGATGGTCTATCTGGTGAAGGCAGTATCTGGGTAAATGCCGATACTACGGGATCTTCGGCAGCAAATCGCCAAGGTCCACTGTCATCTGTTAAAGTGAAACCAAGTTATTTCCATCATTCTTATGGCGTTATGGATTCAAGGAGTAAGTTCTTTGGTTTTGCTGACAATCTCCCTAACGCTGATTGGGGAAAGGGAGAACAAGGGCACAAATTTTGGGGTGGTCGCGTCAGTACCCAGTCCTCTAGTCTTATCTCTGGTGCGTCATTCGGAAACGTCTCGTGGTCAATTGGTTTCACCGGAATCAACCTCAAGGCATTGGATGTTGAATTAAATAGTCCATATCGACTACCTCGCATTGCTAGACCAGAAACTCTAGACCCCAGTGGTAATCGGTTATTTCCGGATACGATTGTAAATGATGAAAATGATGGTGGGAGAACGATCACGATCGCCGCCGATCAAGCAGTGAATAATGTAAGTCCAAGAAGTACATGTAAAATAACTCATGCAGATAGTATTGTCAACATGAGCGTAGGAACTCGGTCCTTCATCCTAGACAGTGGTAATGTGATTAACCTCAACATGTCCGACATGTATATGCCAAATGCCAGCGATGACGAGAAGAAAGAGGTTGCTCTTTTCGGTGCCCCAGAGAAAATAAACGGACCCTCTCCCCGCATGTTCTCATGGAACGGAACTGTTTCAAACACACTTCGTTGCGACCCATGTTGGTACACTTCCCAGACAGACTTTAAGAGTAATATTGGCAGTCCAAATATTATATTTGGTCCATACTATGTCACCGGTATCTTCTCTCCAAGAGTTACTAATCCCGCTACTGTATCAGTACGACCACAATTCATCTCAAAGTACAATCTAAATGCTAACGATATTACTTTCCTTAATGATGACTCTGGAAGTGACTCTCCCGGCGAGACCAACGAGGTTATCGGTGGTAGATTTGACACCTTTAGAATAAAGGGTACTGGGAATGAGAGATTTTCTGCTAACCTCATTAAGTTTGAAGAGTTTAATCCGAGATGGGATGTTATCACCTCGGAGGGATCCCCTTCTACAAGGACTGGTGTTCGTGGATTCAACAATAAACTTTATGTTGATGCAGGATGCACGATTACAAATCTAAACGTCGATGCAGGATACTTTGGAATAGGTGAAGGACATCGCGGTGGCGACACGTTCGACACCCCAGCAGAGGTCGGAGATGTTGTTGTTCTGAATGGGTATGCCGAACAAAAGGCATACATCAATGGTGAACATCCCACCATACCGGGATTCAATGCATTTTATATCGGTCAGGATGGAGTGAATGCAACTGGTCAAAACTTCCAGATGCGATCGAGACACGCAGAATTTGATTTTGGTCAGGGTGTATTTCTAAGAACTGGTCCTGAGTCCACTGGTGTTACTGGTGCAGGGTTCGCCTTCGTTCAGGCACCAAGTGTCGGGTTGGGTTCAAAGCGTCCATAAATTAAATAAATTTTTACAACATGACAATTCAACAAGAACTGGGGGGAGGCAACTCCCCCCTTTTCTATTTTACTCTTTTATAAAATACCATTGAAAAAGAAACTATTCAGAAAGTCGTTCAAGTGGGTTGACAAGCACGAAATACCTGTTATAATTAGAGCATAACCGTGAAGGAGACACCAATGAAATACTTACCTCAAGAACCTACCCTTAAGATGATTAACTTATATTATGTAATGCGTGTCTCCAGCGATATGGTAGGCGGCGATTTCCGACCCGCATCGGATTGAGTCATATTTAGGAGATGATTGGGAACTAGATGCCCAGTCGTATATCTCCGAACGCGGACCCCGTTCTTATGGGGGAGACCCCATAAGAACATTTCATGTGCTAGAAACGATTTGCAGTGGTCGTGGAAGCAAAAACAAGCACACTGCACTTTTATATGAAAGGTTGTTTATATGAACAACAACTCCCCTAAGCGTCAGATCATCTCGTACCTTGCCGAAGGCAAGAGCATCACTCCTAAGCAGATGCGAACCAAGTTCGGGGTCAAGAACCCTACCGCGACTCTTCGCAACGTGCGTGACACCGTGGAAAACTACGGTAACTGGACCATCGTCGAAGATGGTATCTACGGTGGCGAAACTCAGTTCGCCATGAAGCGAGTTGCACTCGTCAGTCCTACCGTGGACACCGACGATCTTGCTGATCTCTACTGAATCCAGTAGACCAACTGATCCGGTGGGTGGGGGCGAATGCCCCCACCCAGAAACCGGTACGGGGTAATACATGGGCGGTTCACACTCAGCAGGAAAAGGCGATAAATATCGTCAGGTAGATCTCGAAAAGTATCGAGACAATTACGAAAAGATCTTCGGCAAGAAGAAGACAAAAAAGAAAGTTAACAATGGAAAACGAAACAAAGATCGTCCGACTGACAAGTCATGAAGAAATTATTGGTAAGGTTACTACCACCGACACTGGTGTTATCATCAAGGATCCGCTGATCCTCATTCCTACACAGCAGAAGTCACTCGCACTCGCTCCGTGGATGCCTTACACTACTATCGCAGATGATGGTATCGAAATTGCAGAGGATCGAATTATGTTTATCGTCGAACCTCATGCAGAACTTGCCAAGGAACACATGTCGGCAGTCTCTGGACTCGTCGTTCCCGGTTCACAATCCGCAGGTGTTGCTGGTGTCATCGGTGCAGACATCCTTAAGGGTTAATATATCAAATGGCAAACAACTCTCAAAATTCCAAGCATGTGAATAACATGATTAAAACGGGCAGTCCTAGACCACAGAAACCTAAACACGGTAACACTAAAGGCAAGACTACTCGTTCGGGTTCTGGTCGCAAAGTACGCTAAACATTGCGCCCGTAACTCAGTGGATAGAGTAGCGGTCTTCTAAACCGCCGGTCGTTGGTTCAAATCCAACCGGGCGTGTTACTCAGGATCGGTAACTCAGTTGGTAGAGTAGCGGACTTTTAATCCGCGAGTCGAGGGTTCGAGTCCCTCCCGATCCATTCAAATGTCTGATCGCGTTCTAACAAATCTCAACACCTATGCGACGATGGCGTTCCCCAAAGCGTTGGAAATCGCTAGGACAAAGAAGCACATTTCCCTGATTCTTGATAAGAAGGGAAGTGTGCTTTCTATTGGATGTAACGAAATGCGTACACATCCAGAGGCGGCAAAGATAGGTTATCGATACAACGAGGTTCATTCGGAACTCGATGCACTTCTTCACCTTGATAAAAGAATGCGAAACGATAAAGATCTTATACTTTTAAATTACAGATTTAACAGGTTCGGGGACTTTCGTATCTCCCGACCTTGTGTAAAATGTATGCCTTGGTGTACTGCAATTTTTAAAGAAATTATTTACACTACGAGAAACGGATACGAAATCATTTCCGGTCAAAAGGATTATACGGATTCCATCGTATTGTCTATTGACCAATTCAATATGCAGACTATAATGGGTACAAATGGCAAAGCGACACATTGACAGATTTGATATAGAAGCAGAACGCGAAGGTAATGCAATCAAGGGACATACTGTTCTCCGACGAGGACAGGGTAAAGGAATTACCAAGCAACGTAATATGCACAAACGTGGTGCTGAAATTCTCACTACTCGAATCGTGAACAGAGAAGGATGGTTAAAGTGAATTGTTTCGATTGTAATAATAAAATTCCAGAAGCACGACTGGAAGCACTCCCTGATGTGGAGTATTGTGTGAACTGTGCAGACAACCACACCGAACGAGTTGTTGGTCGGATGATCTACAGTCACAAGACTGCGGGTGAACTAGTCTTTGCAAGTGGTAAAGAAAACATTCGTCGGTTGAACCGAGAATATGCGAGATCACGATAATGTACGAACAGCAATATGCAATGACGATGCTTATTTTCATGACTATTATGAACGTATTTTTTGCCGGTCTGATGATATTTGAAATTGTTCCTGTTCCTGTGGGAATGACTCTTGCATTCGTTGGAATGTTTGCTATGATCTGGAAGACGAAACGAGATCTCATGGGTAATGTAAAACTATGGGAAAATGCATATACTAGGAACAATAAAAATGACTGATTGGAATAAAACATGTTACGTCACGGGTAACTCTATGACTGAAAAAGACAACGCCAGATTCACATATGAATTTGACGCATGGGTATCTGAGGCGGGTCAAAAGATCGTCGAAGAAGATGCCCGTGGTTCTGATCCTTCGGAAGAAAATAGAATCATTTTCGGGGAGTGGTATGCACAAGATGAAGCAAATGCCGCGAACGATGAATTTCGCCGAGGTTGGCGACCGGTTCGTCGTGGGTGGGATGGATGAAAGAAGAAAATATTATGAATAGAGAACCAACGATTTATGTTGCCGGACCAATGCGAGGATTTGAGAATTATAATTATCCTGCATTTGATCGATGTGCAAGAGTCCTTCGTGGGCAGGGATGGATTGTTATCAATCCTGCCGAACTAGACAGAGAAGCAGGAAAACCGATGGCGGATCCTATGGCATTCTCACCAGACACAAACTACGAAGACCATGAGTTTATGCGAAAAGCATTGCTCCGTGACGTTGTTGCAATTTGTGAAGAATGTACTGCAATCTACATGATGAGCAATTGGGAAAAGAGCAAGGGTGCGAACGCAGAGTTGTCACTTGCAAAGGCATTGGGACTTGACATTTATTATGAAGCACCACTGCCGAAGGTAAAGAAAGAATTGAAGTGAGCAAATATACCATCAGAGACCATAAAGAATTTGATGGTAATATGCGGGTATTCCTGACAGACCCAACGCAAGTTATGATCATGGGTAGTCCTGAATTGAAAAAGTATATTAAGCAAAGAATCGACGAACACCAGAGTAAAATAGAATACTGGGATCGACTTAAGAAATTAAACGAGAAAGTATCCCAAGGGGTTGACAGAGACTGAATACCTGCTATAATACATACTGTGTCGTTGAGGAAGACGGCAAGATTCACACGGACACGGGAGTTCGACTCTCCCCGCCTCCACCAAACACACTCTCTCGTTTCAAAGATATGAAACGCTAGAACAATTAAAGACATGACACGGCGGGAGAGTGTGTTTGGCGGGGGCGAAATGGAATCGATTCGGTGAAATCGAAGCGTTGGAGACGACTGAGAAGGCGACCTACTCATTAATCGCGGTTGCAAAATCTAACTGACAACAGTTACTCACTCGCTGCTTGATAGCAGCACGGACCCTTGGATGAGGGCAACCTCATTCAAGGCATTACAGACAAATGCCTATCTCACTAACTCGGGAAACAAGAAAGGAGAATGGCATGACTCATATGACCTATCGTGAAAAGAATGAGTACCGTCGATGGTACGAAAACATGAAGCGAGAATCGTGGAACGAAAAGTTCCGACAACTACGGAAGACAAGACGCGAAGCGTTGAAGCGGAAGTGACAATTGAATAAAAATTGAAGAGAGACTGATCCTCTCTCTTCGGGACTCGCATAATAATCCTCAGACTGGGGATAGTGCAATCTCTGAATGGTTTAGCGACCTGTTCCCTACGATGTAGAAATACTTGAGGGATGACCCTTAGCGGGGTGTGCGGAGAGATCTGAGTAGAGTACTACGCATCATGTACAGTCACTCGAAAAGTTCAGGTATACATGAATCCTGAGTCCCATTGATCTAATTTGGTAGAGTGGAGTGGAAACGCGATCAGAAAAATCTGATTGTTGGACTCCGAAATGGTCCCACACATTCTACCATACATAGAAAGCATCACCTTCGGGTGGTGCTTTTCTTTTACGCCTACATATTTGGTCAAGGGAGACTTACATGAAAGAATTCAACGACCTATATGAGCAGGCAAAATTCTGCTATAAACTAAACGAGGCAAGATCTCGCGGTGAGGAGATGGAAGAATTTATTATCGCAGCAATCAACAAAGAACCGCAACCCGTATCGAAATTCGGTATCGAAGACGGAGCAGGGGAACGAATCGCCAAGCAACTCCGCAAAGCAGGAGTGAAGGGAAAAGGTTTGGTTCTCGGTGCAGACCAACTAGAAGTCACTGAACTCTGGTCACAATACTGGTTACCCGGAAAGGTTCCAGCATCCACGAAGACACCAAAGACAGACTTCAAGATCGGCAATGATAAAATTTCATTAAAGACTGGTGGTGCTGCTCAGTTAATGAGTGGTGGTAAGAACGAATCTATCGCTACCTTCTATTGTGCTATTGACCGTCTAGGTCTTAACATGGGTGGCATGGCATCCCGTATCGAAAAGGCAATGCTTGATTTATCTCCCTCAAGTATCGCACAGAGTAATCTCAAAGATGAAATTAAACTCGGTAAAGATAAAGTAGTTAAAGCAGCGAATGAAGCACACAAGGTTCTGATGGGAGACATGAAAAAGATGTTTGCATCGAACCCAGACTTTGCATACGAATTTGCATATGAAGCAATGACTGGTGATATTAAATTCGGTGGTAGTGATGGTTCATGTTCTCACTTCCTCTCGGTCTCTGACGACGGCAATACAATTAAATTGGTTGGAGTTGGCGACGAAGCATATGTAAGAAAAGTTGCAAGTAAGATGAAAGTTTCCGTCCGGTTCAAGACCACCAGTGAAAAGTCTGGTGGAGTCAAGACCGGGCGTTATCGTTACTGGTCTGCCATCGGACTTATTGTAGATAAACTCACCGAGAGTTATGAGGAAATTGGTCAACTACTTAATGAGGGTAAACTCGACGAAGGTATTCTTGGAAGAATTCTTAACAAGTTCATTGCTTTCCTTAAGAAGCAAATTGCCAAGATCAAAGAATTCGTTGTCAAGTCAGGAAAGAACCTGATCGAATTCCTCGGAGCAGAACCAAGCGTTTCCTTTAACAACAATATTGACTTTACTAAGATATGAAATCTTTTAAAACTTACATTTCATTAGAAGAACAAAGTGCAGTCACCTCTCATGGTGAACCAACTGCACATCAATATCGCATTATGCAAAAATCCCATGAGATTCTGCCCGTGGACTCCGTTCAGGGTCTAATCTCTGCACCCCCGTCCAGTTCCTCTGACGAGACGCGGGCGGAACTCATGGAATTACAAGATAGACTTGAACTGGGAACAGACAATAAGAAAATGTTGGATAAGTGGGATCTGGATCTTCTTGCTCCATTTGTAAAGTATCTTAAAGACAACAATCTCCGATATGATAAAGAACTTTTAAATGATATAATCAACGCTTCCACGGTCGTGATGTTAAAGCAAAAGTATCTTTTTGATCGTCCTCGTCCGGGCATTGTAGCGAAAGATATGGGTCTTCCCCTATCTCCTCTCAAGAGCGGCACAGCGGACTCTCCAGCGTATCCTAGTGGACACAGTGGGCAGTCCAGACTCATCGCACTGTACCTCACAGGACTCCATAGAGACCACTCTAGCAGTTTCTTAGATTTAGCGGAAGAATGTGGTCAGTCAAGACTAAACGCCGGTGTACACTATCCTAGCGACCACGAAGCGGGTGTGGAACTAGGAAATAAATTATACGCTTCGATGAAGACGGATGAGACTAAAAAAATAAAATATAAAGACTTACCCGCACCACCAACCGGCATGGAAGGATATTGATATGTTAGATTTTAAAAGATTCTTATCCGAAGAAAAGAACCTCCACCTTGAACACCTTGAAGACGAGTTGATCAACAATGGATCCAAGGGTGCAAGAGAAGCAATTACCTTTGCAGAATCTCTTGTAAAAATGTTAGCAGGTAGTGGGTCGAAAAAGTACAACATCACTGTCAAATGGGACGGCGCACCCGCAGTCTTTGCGGGCATCAACCCCGAGAACGGAAAGTTCTTCGTTGGGTCGAAGAGTGTTTTCAATGTTACCCCAAAGATAAACTATACTAACGCAGATATTGCTAAAAATCATACAGGCGGTCTTGCTGATAAATTGAAAGTTGCGTTAGCAAACTTATCAAAACTAGGAATCAAAGATGTGCTACAGGGTGATATGATGTTCAGTGACGATCTTGCTTCCCAGAAGATCGATGGCGTAGATTATATTACCTTTACTCCAAACACAATCACATACGCTGTTCCGGCAGATAGCGATCTTGCGAATACAATTGTCAAAGCAAAGATGGGAATCATTTTCCATACCAAATATACCGGCAATGATCTCCAGACGATGAAGGCATCATTTGGTCCTGATATTTCATATCTTAAGAAAACCTCAGCAGTATGGTTTGACGATGCAACACTTAAAGATGAAACGGGAGTTGCAACATTTACTGCAAAAGAAACAGAAGCAGTTAAAAAGAAATTACAGAAGATTCGTGCCATGATGGACCGAAAGACCATGAAGGTTATGGATGATTTCCTTGCTGATGACACGATGCAATTATACATTAAGACATTCTATAATACACTCGTCCGTGCTGGAGCATTCGGAACTCCCTCTGCCACATATGCAGGATTCAAGGAGTGGACCGAAAAGAAATTTGATACAGACATTGCCAAGATGAAGTCTGAAAAAGGTAAAGAAAAGAAACTACAAGTAAAGAAACAAATGATGTCATATATCCGAAGCAACTCCAAGGCGTTGTTACGGATGTTCGCTGTACATGCAGCGTTGCGTGATGTCAAGATGATTCTCGTCCGTAAGATCGAACAGGTTAAGTCTATTGGACTCTTCCTTAAGACGGACAATGGATTCGATGTGACTGCCCCGGAGGGTTTTGTTGCAATCGATAGACTATCAAATCGGGCATTTAAACTCGTTGATAGATTAAATTTCTCACAGGCAAACTTTAATGCCGCCAAGAACTGGGAAAAAGGATAAATACTTAAAAGGAGATAAACATGGCATCTAGAAAATTAAATGCAAAGACGTATCAAATCAAAAGACTATCTCGTCGAGATGAAATTAGTTCTAAAACACGTTGTGGTTATACACCATTACCTAAACCAGAACCAGTTACACCTGTCGCAGAAGTCCCCGTTGTAAAACCAAAAAAAGCACCAGCACCGAAGTTGCGTGCAAAGTCCACCAAATAAGGAGGTGATCTATGGAAAATTTAGACACTGCTAACATTCTCGGAACTATTTTTTACAGTATCGTTGTCTTTGGTCTTGGTGCCTTAAGTGGCAGAAAGATCTGGTACTGGGTTCGTAAATTCTTTCCTTGGAACAAGGACTGATGATAGAATATCGTTCATTAAAAGAACGTACCCTACTCAGGGGACAGAAAGAGAAATCTGCTGTCCTCACATTCGGTAGGTTTCAACCACCAACAACCGGTCACGGTAAACTGGTGGATGCTGTCCTATCAACTGCGAAGAAACTGGGGGCGGATGCCTTTATTTTCCCCAGTCGAACGCAGGATAAAAAGAAGAACCCTCTTCAGACCAAAGATAAAGTAAAATTTCTCAAGAAGTTCTTCCCGCGTGCCCGGATTGTCAACGACAAAAATGCAAAGACTGTTTTCACCGCAATTGAAAGTCTTGTAAAGAAAAATTACACCGACATCACCCTAGTTGTCGGTGGTGATCGGGTCGATGAGTTCAAGAAAACCATCGCACCCTACGTTGATGAAATGGGACTTAAAAAGTTTCAAGTCGTTAGTGCCGGTGAGCGTGATCCAGACGCAACCGATGTCAGTGGAATGAGTGCGTCGAAAATGCGTGCTGCCGTTACTGACAATGACTTCGACTCCTTTATGAAAGGAATTCCCAAGGGTGTTGGTAAAAGAGTTGCAAAAGAACTCTTCGATACTCTGAAGAAAGAGATGGGTCTAAACGAAGAAACCAAGGAACCAAAGAAGAACAACCTCAAACGATTCCTCATCGTTAGTGCTTCTGATAAAGGAGACACTACATCTAAACTTATCGATGCAGTAGAAGACTTAGGACACAAACCCACGGTCATTCGTGCGGACACGGCATATATCGGTGATGTGGACGGCGACAATCTAACAATTGAAAACATTGATAAGAAGGGCGAAGACATTACAATTAATGTCAAAGAAACAATTGCTTTTGTCCGAGGATCCTCCATGAAGACCGCAGGTGGTCGAGCATTAGTTGAGGGTCTGGACAGTAGCAATACTTTGGTTATAAATTCAAAGCAAGTTTTCGACTTGCTTGGTAACAAGTATGCCACCCACGTTTTGTTTGAAAGAGAAAATATCAATACCCCACGAACCGCGTTGATCACAAACGAGTCATCGATTGATCGGGCGCACAAGAAGGTCGGTGGAAAGTTCCCGGTCATCGTGAAGTCACTTCATGGCGCAGAGGGAATCGGTGTTGCGAAGGTTGACTCACAAGAGTCTTTCAAATCAGTTGTACAATCACTGCGTAAAAGCGGCGAGGATATTCTTGTACAGGAAATGATCGACATCGATGGAGATGTAAGAAGTATTGTCATGGATGGTAAAATCGTCGCATCCATGAAACGACTCAAGGCAGAGAAAGACTTCCGAACCAACAAGGCGTTGGGTGCAGAAAGCGAACCATATTCCCTCTCTGAATCTGAAAAGAAATTTGTAAAGAAAATTGCAAAGGCATCTGGTGCTATCCTTGCTGGCGTAGACCATGCGATTGCTAAGGACGGAAAACTATATGCCATTGAAGTGAACGCTTCTCCCGGTTCTGGTGCCCAAGATTATACAAAGTATATCGACGAGGATCAAGAAGAGGGAGTTGTCGATGGCGACGAACTCGTCAGAGATATTGTAGAGAGATCGCTACTCATCACTAAACCGGCAGAGGCATTCACTGTCGGTCGTGTTGAAACTGTCAAGATCGGTGGACGTACAATCAAAACTAGAGTTGATTCTGGTAACTCATCATATTCTGTCGTTGATGCAAGAGAAATAAAAGAAAGCAAAGGAACAGTCCGGTTTGTTTTCGACAGCACCAAGTTTAAACGTCCAGTGGTTGACACTGTAGAGATAAACATGGGTGGTGGTAAATTTGAAGAACGATATGTGGTCGAGATGGACATGCAGATTGGTCGAAAGACTTTTGAAAATGTAAAGTTCTCTTTATCTGATCGCAGTTCAAATGTATATCCTTCCCTCCTTGGTAACGAGTTTATGAAAGAAAACAACGTAGTGGTTCACACCAACGAAGTTTACATGCAGGAACTTGAAGAGAGAACTCTCACTAAGGGTGAGAAGGATAAAAAAGAGAAATATATAAAAGGAATGAAGAAGCAAGCGAAAGATTTTAAAAAACGCTATGGTTCAGATTACAAGTCGGTGATGTACGGCACCGCAACCAAGATGGCAAAACGTGATGCCACCGAGGAAGATATTGATTTTGATTCTCCTCCTGAAGAGGGAACTGATGAAATTGTACGGCGTTATAAAAAAATGACTCCGGGTGAATTGAATGAAATTGCACATAAATACTTTAGTACAGGAGATAAACAATGACAGCACCAAATCCATTTGACAACAGCACTACTAATAACCTCAAGGGGGTTATTGATGCGGTTAGTCAAGTTATTAGTGGCGGAGAACCCGCCGTCCCAGAAGAAATGGGAACACATGCCGATGCAGCAGCATCGGAGATTGCTAAGATCGAAGGACCACATCTTCAGGGTGATATCACCAAGATTATGCAAAAGCATTTTTCTGCTGGATCCAAAGGCAACCCACAAGAAACTAAGATGCAAAAAGCATTTGAAAAGGAAGTTGGGAAGCGAGTTGCCCAAGGGCGAGCGGCAGGAAAGTGGAAAGAACACTGATGTGATAGATAATATTTATTATGGTTTTGATGATGATGCATTCCAAGATTATGCAATGCAAAATTATAAAAATCCTTCTTGCTCGGGAAGAGAAGAATTTGAAGAGGATATAAACCGAATCAAATATGTCAAGCGTCTGTTTGGCAGATACTTCTCAACCGGAGAACTTAAAGAACGATTGATATTGAATCATATCATCATCTTTTATAATGTATTTGAGATGGAAGCAGCGACTAAGATGCTTTTCTATCGTATGGAAGATAGATTTAAACCATTAGTGAAAACATTTTTGGTTTACCTAAATTACCTTCCTGAAGATGAAGCATATGTACGAGTCCCAATGGATACAAAAGTTATACAGATACTCAGGAGACTATAATGAAATCGTTTGAAGAATTTAAACAATACACACAAGAACAATCTGGGGTACTAGAATTATTCTTCATAGAAGAAGCACCGACAAATGCTGGCGGTGCTTCTATTTCACAGGGCGGAGTTGATACAAACGGTTCGTTTGATAAGGTTGCTGGGTTAGACAAACCACTCCTAAAAAAGAAGAAGAAAAAAGAACTAGAGAAATATGAGGGTAAATCATTTAGCGTCTCTGCCGAAGAGTTTGAAAAACTAAAAGCAGGAAAAGTTCGTGGTGCTAGATGGAACAAGTATATCGATGAAACCTCTGAACTGGGGACGGAGATAAAAAGATTTTCTTTACGAAACCCATCTAAACCAGTTGTCATTAGAAACGAAGAAACAGGAGAAGTTGTCTTTCTTCGTCGTAGACAAAACGACGGTAGACTTAGACACAATAAGTCATGATCGAAGGATTACTAACAGCAGAATTTTTATCATTAGTTGGCGGTAGCATCACTGGTTTTATCTTTAAGTCTCTTGCAGAAAAAAGACAAAACGAACAAGAGCGATTTAATAGATTACTTGATGCAAATAAAGCAAACAATGAATCACATAATCAAGCGATCCAGAGAGTCGGCAGCGATGCAGGTAAAGTGGTCCGTCGATTCATTGTTCTTTGTATTCTATTCGGAACAATCATTGCACCATTCATTCTTCCATTCTTCTCGGTCCCAACCGTAGTTGAATTGGTAGAAAACAAACCACACTTCTTAGATTTCTTTGGGTTGTTTGGTACATACGAGGACACAACATTTGTTCCTGTTGATGGATATCTTTTCACCACAGAGAACAGACAGATTCTCGTTACCATTGTTGGATTTTACTTTGGATCAGCAGTAGGAAAGACTAGATGAAAAAGTTTTTAATTATGTTACCGTTTCTTACAAGTTGTAAGGCGACTGGGAATAAAATCATTACCTCCCAAGGGGCACCTAAAGTTGAATCTGAAACGGTCCCGATCGATAATAATTCTTTACAAATGTCAATATTTGACTCATCACATATTATTTTGTGGATATGTGTTTGTGGTATTGCTGGGTACTTCGTCTGGAAGGAATTTAGATCCTCCGGTCGTCGAGTGCCTTCAAGTTAGAATGCAATAAAGAACAAATATAATAAGAATCGGCAATGTCAGTAATGGGGTTGCCGATTGTTGTTCGATCAGGCGTAATTGTATTTTTTAATTTCATGCCAGTATCTTGATCGAAAGTCTTCACCATCAACTCCTTAGAGGCATTACCTTTGCCTGTGGCGTGCTTCTTCACGGTAGTTGGGGTCAGAACCTCAATTGGTTTTCCTACCTGATACAATTTATATTTTAACAATCCACAGTTCTCTGCAATTTGGAAGATTGCCCGACCGGAAGCACCGTATGCATATCCTTCTAGACCAACCTGATCACACCCAAGAACCTTATCAACCGCCCAGTCTGAAATGGTTTGATATCTTTCGCACTCATGGTTATAATCATCAAACATTTCACCAAAGATGATTCCCTCATATACCCTTGCATGTTTCTTTACATTTGTAAGAAAGTAAAAAGAACATTTGTGTATACCAAAAACATCCTCGATACTTCCATCGAAGACACATACACACGGACCACATAAAGAATAATCAATACCTGCTATTGCCATACTACTATTTATATGCGAAAAACCCCGGTCTTCCATGACCGGGGTTTAAACGCAAAATTATAAAATCAGATTATCAGGAACCGACTGCAACGGTCGCAGCATCCCATAGGGACTTGACCGAAGAGGCGACCCAGACCACGCCTGCCCATGAGAATGGGAGGAGGGCAAGAGTAATCAACATACTGCGGCATACGCCGATCTTACCCAAAGTTCGGGTAACAACATCTTTATCGCAATCACCGGTCACAGGACACGGATTTACACACATTTTCTTAGTAGACATAATATTTCTCCTTTATGTTCAGAAACTAATTGTGATGAAACTACGCACCACATATTCACCTTGACCAGCACCAGCATTCCAACCGGTATTATCGGTATCGAATCCAGCAGCGATGTCGTCGAAAGCGTAACCAACAGAGTTGGTCCACTTGACACCTCTAGTCAAATCATAATTAAGACCGATGGTTCCCACGTTGAGTTTACCACCAGCGAAACCTCCAAGGTTTCCGTACTCATACTGACCAAACAGTTGTGATTGATCACTGAGATTGAATGAGGCAGTTGTAACTAGCGAGTAGTTTTCCCAACCATCCATTCTATCATCCGAGATCCATGCTGCGTTGAGTGAAAACTCATCGAGCGTGACTGTAGTATCAAGAGTATAACTCATGTATTGTGCTGGACCTTCGATGTAAGCGTAACCGCCACCAACAGAAAATCCTTCACAAACATCATAACCTGCATGGAAACCAGCGGCATAGTCGCCGTTGGAAACACCAGTTAGGTTATCAAAACCGTTGTTGTAAAACGCACTGAATTCGACCTCTCCGAACGAACGGGAAAGTTCGATACCCTGACCATATCCCTGCCCAAAAGTTTGAGCAGTGATGCTATAGGTCTGCGTAGTAAGGTCGGCAGGGTTTGCAACAAATCCACTGTAGAAAGTAGAAACAAACTGACCAACACGAACATCAGCGAAATCAAAACCACGGTAATCAACGAATGCTTCTAGAAGTTCAAATTCACTTCCGGGAGTCCATTCGCCATTTAGACGGAAAGAAGCGTCCTTGCCAAGACGACCCTTGAGTCCTAGTCTTGCACGATACACATCAAATCCGTAAAGAGCATCGGCACCACCGCCGTTGCTATACGACCAACCAGTTTGAAGTAGACCATCGACAGTAATTGCCATGAGTCCATCTCCACGAAGCGACTTACGAGTCTTAGCGTCTTCTTGGACACTATTCATAATAAGTTCATACGCTTCAGGTGTTGGTTCATTTGCTACGGCAACTCCGCCGAAAACAAATGGTAATAGGATAGCACTAATAATTTTATTCATCTTTATTCTCCTTAAGATGGGTCAGGTAAGATCTACTACTTCACACGAATCGCCACTACATGCGTATGTCTGGGATCCAGAAGTATTGTCTTCCTTCTCATAGTTTGCTAACTCTTCCCAGTTTACGCTCTGGGGTAACTTTTCTAGTTCTCTCATGTATGTCTCTTCATCGATTTCTTGATACGGTGCCTGCTTATAGACATGATCAGAAAACGGAAGGAACGAGATACCAGAAATTTCTTCAAGGTGCTTCCAAACCCACGCACCAACTTCCAACCACTCATGTTCTTTCACTGAGATGGTGACAGATGGTTTGTGTTCGCACCAATGTCGCTGGTAGACCAACCACACTTCAAGTTGCTCGATTGCAGTCATATCACTTCGGGTGACACATCCAGCAGGAGACTTGGTTGGGAAGGAAAACACAGTTACATTATCGGGTTTCATTACATCCGGTTCATTATAAAATCCCTTGTCTTTCATGAAAGAACATAGAGGATCCTTGTTGTCTGCACGAACTGTGCGGATGTAATAATTACTATGACGAGCATGAATACCAGATGCAGCATCAACCAATTGGGATACGGTTCCAGAAGGTTTCACGCAAGTCGTTGCAGCAGATTGAGGAATACCAATCTTCTTTGCAAATTCTTTATTGGTATCAACAGATACTTGTCGCATTTCGTTCAGTCTAAATTCTAGATTGTGGAGGGAACGAGTTGTTTCTGAGTCCATGATACCAGTCAAAGATACGCCAAGAAGTCTTTCTTCTTCACAGTTCTTCTTCCATACAGAAGAAAGATAACGGAAGTCTGTAAGGGTAGACTGCCATGTACCAAGAATAGTTGCGAGTCTAATCTTTCTCTTGAGAGACTCAACAGTATCATCTTCGCGGACAACGATCTCTGTTAGATTACAAAATTCTGCATCACGGAGAAGAATTTCAGAGCAAGGGTTAGTTCCAAAACGATGATCAGGATCTCGATGGACATGTCCTTCTCCTCGGTCTGCTGCTACCTTCTTACATTGGTTCTTTGCACTTGAACGATTAAAGATACCACGCTCGCCGCTCTTTGATTCATATAGAGATATCCATTCTTTCATGAACGTGCCGATCTCCGTGGGACCACCATTATACACCGCAGAGTTATTTGCTAATGCACGTTGTGGTTCTGTCATCCACCACTGACCACTCTTAGCATCACGCATACGATCATCCATTAGTGATGACAATGAGATAAGAGCAGAACGGCGGACTCCGCCAACGACGACGATTTCTGCAATCTTGCAAACAATATCATGACATTCGATGGTCGTGAGTCGCCGTCCTGCTGCTTTCTTAAAAGTATTTACTGTGAACTCGAAAAGATCGAGGAGTGGTGCCGGTCCAGAAGCACGACCACCAAAGGTCTTTAGTCTTGCTCCAGCAGCACGAACTTTGCTCACATCCCACTTAGGAACTTGACCATTCACAAGAAGTGAAACCAATTCTTTGTAGGACTTAGACCAACCAACCTTAGAATCCGCAACTACGATAGTAGTATCTGTATCATGAAACTCTTCTGCAATGATGGGGAGTTGATCAACTTCTGCACGTTCTACCGAGAAACCGACACCGGTTCCACACATGAGAACGTATAGAATTTCATCAAACGCACGAAGTCTATTGACGGCAACATATGAGCAATTATATCCTGCAACATGATCTCTCTTGAGTGCTTCTCCTGCGGTCATCAATGCTCGCATGGATGGCATGATCTCTAGATTGAGAACTGCATCTTCTAATTCTTTTCTTTGCTTGACAGAAACTTTGTAATCATGCTTAGTGGATAGATGATCCACGAAGAAATCAAAGTAACGGTTTACGGTTTCGTCCCATGTCTCTCTGCGATTCGCTTCTGGTAACCAGCGTGAGTAGCGGGACAAGTGAATAAAGTCTTGATATAGTGTTGGTAGTTTTTTCATAACAAATTTCCTTTGGGATACTTTATGTAGTCAATTCTTTCCATGAGAATTTGAAGAGAGGGGAGATAAGTTTTGCAATTGCTTCTGCATACTCTCGTATTTCCCACTGGGCATGTTCGTCAATCCGTTGCTTGTAGAATCTTGCATACGCAGCAAGAGATCCCGTCCAGTACCATTCCGTGTACATTCCCTGTGGGAGAACAAATCTTGCTTGCTCTGGTGCTACGCCATTTCGGAGTAACTCATTGTAGTTATACAAACACAAGCGAAGAGCATTAGTATAACCGAGATCGGTGTCCTTGTCAACACTAATAAAGTCATCACTTCCCTGTTTTGCACCATTTGTTGGTTTTCCTCTCCACTCTGGTTCATAGAACTCTGGTTCAAATGAAACATATCTTCTAGAGATTTCATTTTCCACAAATCCTTGCTTGTGCTTGAAACATTGTGTCCGAATAGAGATAGGTGCCTTTATTCGTAGAGTGATCTGTGGATGTGCGAAAGGGGTCCAGTGTTGGTGTTTTGCAAGATATCGAATAAGTTTTTCATCTTTCGGACACAAGCATTGTACATCTTCTTTGTAATACTGTGATCCAGATTTGGTGAGGCGAGTGACTGCTTCTTGATCTTCGCACCATTCACTTTCACTATTAAACGAAACTCTTGCAGCGTTACAGACGGTTAAATCACTTCCCATATGATCAATTAATGTAACGCTTCCTTTGTCTAAAACTCTCATAGTCTACTCCACTCGTTTAATCGATGCTTGGCGACCAGTCCGCTACAAGTATTCTCATCGATGATCTTTTTGATTTCTCTTTTTCTGTACCCTGCCATCACCATGTCATTTGGATCTTTATGTTCCATATCACTTGGCCAAATACACACATTCTTTCCTTTGTTGATCAATTTCAAATTCAGATCATGTATCTGTTTGTTTCGTGGTTCGTTGTCTAGAACATATACTCCTTCACTACCGGATAGGTGTGGTGGAATGTTATCAATTCCAGAGGCACCAACCATTGCAATGCAGTTTTTGATAAACAAACTATCGATCGGTCCTTCTACAATGTAAACCTTTTTCTTAGGATTTATCCTCCACTGACCAAACCACAGTTTATCAGGAGCATCACTTGACTTGATTGTGATATATCTTAGAAGTTCTCTTGTCTTTCGTGTTTGTCTATTGTCATCGACATTGCCATGTACGGACTGCATTGCTAACGCTCTGCCCTGTGCTGCGACCATATTGCCTTCTCTGTCAAAGAAGGGCAATACAATTCGATCTTCTCCACCACCGTAAAGATTTGCTTGTCCTGTCAACAACTTGGTAAAGAGACCAAAATTTCTACAATAGTAAAGTAGATCATACTTTTCCTTTGGAATCAAACGATTCTTAACCCACTGTTTTGCGGGATGAGTATCCTCCAATGTGGAAATTGGAGTCAACCATTTATTGTCAACAACTTCTTTATACTTCTTTCTGAACATCTCTTCAACACCTGTTGCTTTAATTTTGACCGGTCGAGGTCGCGGTTTTCTTTCTGTATTTTCTCTATATCTCTCTAACTGATATTCAGTCTTGAGTGCTGGGGCATGTTGTTCTAAAAAAGAATAAAGTGAAAGGGAAGCAGCACAGTTGTGACACTTGTAATAGTACGACCCTTCTTTTTCATAGAAGAATCCCCTACACTTGTTCTTGTTCTTCTGTGAGTCTCCACATAGTGGACACCGGCAGTTTGCAAGGTTATCTTTTTTCCAAGAGAACCTGTCGAGTGAACTTGAAACGAACTCGACAAATTTCTTATCAACGTAAACAGTCATCTGCTATTTCTATTATTACGGTTTTTCTTGTTTAGTTCACGGAACTTTCGGTTCCAATGATCACGCTTCGTGTTTTCATACCACAGACGGTATTCTTCTTGCCAATCACGACTCATTCGTTCTGGTTTCCTCTTGGGAAACTCTCGCTTCGGATACGGTTTCTTGTAATTATTATTCATAGTACCTTTAATTGCCTTATTTTGTCTGAGTTAGACTTAAACTTTTCATCGAAATTTCTACCGTCGAATCCAACACCAGCGGTCATATCTGTTTCGCCTTGGTTGCTTCCTTGTAGATTTACTTCTGAATTATCAACATCAAAAAGTTTCATCTTTCCTCTGTTGATTCCCACTACGAACTTCTTGTTTGCGAAGACATCATTATAACGATTCTTCAGTTGCTTTACAAGCAGTTGTCCTTGTTCTTCTAGTTCTTCTGTAGTAATTAATGCAAACATAAAGTCGGCAGTTGCAGGAAGACCGAAAGACTCAGATGTGTCTTCGAGACCAACATCGCTACTAGAAAAACCAGATCGGTTTGTTTGTGTTGCAGAAAAGATAGGGACATTCTGTTCTACTGCGAGTCCACGCAACTCTTCTGCGATTGCCTTAATTACTGTGTAAGAATTTACATTACTTCCTGCCTTGTATCGACTGGACGCACAGATATTTAGGTAGTCAATGAAGATAACATCTGGAACAAAGTTCTTTTTCAGTTTTAATTCTTCAAGAAGAATACGGAAGTGTTGAACATTTGCAGTTGCTGTTGGGTACTCTTTCACAATCAGTTTGGATTGGATATTTTCTGTTACGCGACCGATCTTCTTTTCATACGATCCTTTAGGAAGAATCTTCAATTCATCAAGAGTGATGTCCATAAGATTAGCATCGATACGTTCCGCAATTCTCTCTTCTGCCATTTCACATGTGATGTATAGAACATTTTTGTTTGCGGCATAGCAAGCGGCAGCATGGTGACACATGTATAGTGACTTACCCACACCAGTACCAGCAAGAATGATATTCAATGTTTTGTTTGGAACACCACCATTGGTGATCAAGTTGAAGAACTCAAGATCGAAAGGCATTTTTGATTCTACTCTGTGATAAAAATCAAAACGCTCATCTGCATCACCTTCATAATCGTGACCGATATGTTCATCGAACGAAACAGCAAGTGCGTCTGATAGAATTTCTGGTAGACAGTTCTTTGTCTTCGTCTTGGACTTACCATCAATGATTTCAATTGATTCTAAGATTGCATTGTAGATCGCTCGATCCTTGCAGAAATCTTCTGTCTTGTCGAGCAACCATTCTGGATCAACTGCTTCTTTATCTTCTCCTAGATCCTCGATTAAGGCAACACAATTCTTATAATCCTGTTCGCTAAGATTTGACTTCTCGTCAATACCAATCATTAGAATATCGGATGTTGGGAGTGCATTGTACTTCGAGATATGTTCACGAATCATATCAAATACAGTCTTGTCAGTTCTAGTCTTGAAATAATCGTCTTTCAAGAAAGGAATTACTCTGCGTGAAAAATCTTCATCACGCATGAGGTTTCTGAGAATAATCTTTTCAGTCGTTTGCATCGGTAAGGAACTCCGCTTCGTCCAATTGGTTTTCGAGTATGTCTACTAGTATATCACCAAGTACCTCTTCAAGTCCAGAAGAATCTTCGGGAAGTTCACCTTTAATAAGATCGTAATCAAATGCTAATCGAGCATGGTCATCTACTTCGTGGATACCAACCTTGCCAAACTTAACAATAATTCCTTCATATTCAGAATCAAGAAGTTGAACAGCAGTTGCACCAGTATCTCGACCCTCAACTATCTGGTAGTTCGGTTTCATCTGTTTCCTCTTCGATGGAAGATCCATATTTAAACTTCTTACCCACACACGCTTCGATCTTATTCATTACTTCTTCGGTAAAATACTTTTCCGGATCTCGATAAATTTGCTTTTCGTAGACCTTAGTTCCATCGGCAACTTGGATACGAGTACCCAACTTCTCAAAGATCTGATTTTCTACTGCAAGATCTACAAGACCATAATATGGATGTAGTCCAGTGTCATAATTCAACATAACATCGACCATAGAATTTTCTTTGGTGATACGAGACTTGTAAAGTTTACAATGAACGATGTTGCCAATAACATCTGTTCCTTCTTTTACCTTCTTCTTTGAAAGATAGATGATAGTGGATGCTGCGTACTTAAGACCAGAACCTCCACCCATTTCCTTCTGAGGGAACATAGAACCAATAACATCATATGTGTGGTTTGTAAGAATCATCGGGATTCCTACTTGACCCAACTTCAATGTCAGGGTTCGGAAAGTAGATTTTACAATTTGGGCACGGGTCATGTCTCGGGTTGTCTTGCCATCCGCTGTATCTGTCACTTCTTTCAATGTAGACAACATACCCAACGAATCGAGTACAATGAGTAATGGTTTCTTTTCAGATTTCTTTTGCTCGCCGTAGGCAGCGACAACTGAAAGCACCTGATGACGAAACTCTTCTACGGTTCCGACAGGAATGATGGCAATACGCTTTGGGTCAATCCCTCGTTCTCGAACCATGTCGGAGGTAATAGCATATTCAGTGTCAAAATATAACACGTTAGCATTAGGATTGTCACTAAGAAACTTATGGACAATTCCAAGGGCGAAGAAAGTCTTGCCAGTAGCGGACTCTCCTGCCAACGCCGTGATCTTGTTATCCGGCAGACCACCGTAAAGACTTCCAGATAATAGTGCATTGAAGCAATAAGACCCAGTATTAATAAAAGATCTAACATCTGAAACTAATCCTTCCTCCGCAATACCTGCGTGTTCGTTTCCCGTCGCCTTAACCAAATCATGAATATTCATTATGTATTATCCTTTAGCAAATCAATTAGAGCAATCAAACCATTTCGTCGATTGCTTAGTTTTTCCATTGTTTCATATCTGCAATATGAGTCTTTAACTGCTTCTGCAATTTTAACATTTAGCAGGTTGATCTCATCATCTGCGAGATCAATTATAGCATCTATATCTCGTTCGTCAAGTTCTAATAGTTTAGAAGTCAAAATAACACTGCCTTTCTTTCGTAGTGCCAATCTGTATGAGACAATATCACTGATAAAGGATCAATAAAAGAGGACTCGAATTGTTTTTTATAATTGGCATACTTTTCTAGTTCAAATTCTTTGGGAGCAGACGAAGAGAATGAAACCACGTTACACCCAAAAGGATTTTCATCCTTAAGGTTTACGAATTTAATCTTATCGCCCTCTTGAATCGAGACGTACTTTGATTCTATACCCATCTCCTTGATGAAGTGATTGTACACCAACGCACCCTTCACAGCAATAGGAGTTGATTTCTTCCATATACTAGTTCCGTCTCGATACTTTTTCATATTGTTACAACTTCGAGGGAAAGCAACATTTTCCACAGGCAATTTCATGAATTCAGATCGGAACTCACTGACAAATTCAATGAGTTCGTCTTCCGTTCCTCTCATGATCATATTAATCGCCTTCTTTAGTTTTTCTCTCACGATCTGAGGAGTCGAAGATCGAGATGTCTCGATGCCCATGATTTTCATTTTGGGTTCTGTGTATCGAATTCCCTCTGAGTCAAAGACATTCATCATGTATCTTTTCTTGGCAGTCCAGATCGCTTTGTCTGCAATACACTCTCGCTCCATGACCATTTTGTTTTCATACGCATTGGTCATTTCTGCTAGTGTATCATACTGCTTCTTGATGAACGGAAGAATTATTTCTTCTGCTGCTTTGTCGAGGAATGTAACCACCTCCGACTTGGACTTACCCCCACATACTTTATCCACAAGATTCCCACAACGCAAATAGACACTATCTGTATCAGATGCCACAACATAATCATAATCATTAGTACCAACTGTCTTGTTTAAAAACTCATTCAATTTATCAGCAATCCACCTGATTGCCAACTGTCCCGAAAGTGTGATCGAAGTCGCTAGGTCAACATCGTAGTATCGGAACCATTGATTACCGATAGCACCATAAGCAGAGTTCAACTGAATCTTACGAACCAACTGAAAGTTATTGTACTTGGCAATCTGATTTTCCAGACCAGTCTCACCCGCCTGCTGACGCTTCTGACAATCAATCATCTTCTTCTTGTATAACTTACGTTCTTCGTACATCTTTTCCATCAGAGCAGGGAGGAATCCTTGGACATCCTTTCGATAGCAAGTTCCACTCGCCGCAACAGAATAACCCATTGACTTAAACTTCTCAAGTTTCTCATGGCATCCTCTATGATACGTTTCTGGTGATGTCTTTAGAATATTATCCACACCGATGCCAAACGAATCTTCACCCGGATCAACTTTCGTTTCGGGACTGATATTGTATTGCATAATGAGGTGAGGATATAGACTGTTCAAGTCAAAGGACAGAACCCAGTCATGCATCCCTGTAATTGGTTCTTTTACATATGCACCAGCATATTGTTCGCTCTTAGAACCGTGCTTCTTCAATGGGATAACGGTTCCTTCAGATCGCAGATGATGGTAAATGATCTGGTCCCAAGTACGAACCTGAGAGAAGACATCAACAAGATTTACCTTTGCGGTATATGCCAATGCAAGAGCGAGTTCAATTAACTTCATCTTCCCTTCGAGTTTCTCGATGAGGATTGTATCTTGATAATTGTATTGTACAAACTTCGAGAAGTCTTTCTTGTAGAAATCAGAGATACTATCGTATTCATCATACGAGAGTTTACTCTCGCCAAGTTCAACCGAAGCAATGTGATCTAGTTTATATGATTCCTGATTAGTATAAGTGAAAGTTTTATATAGATCAAGATAATCTAGAGTAGCGACACCGGTCAAATCAAAGGCGACTTTCTCACCATGTAGGGTTCGGACAGTGTGTTCACGAACATAACCCCACGGAGAAAGTTTGTCTGCTTCTTTACATCCGATGAGTTTACGCATTCTAGAATAAAGATATGCGATGTCAAAGAACTTGACGTTCCACCCAGTTACGATGTCGGGGTCGAGTTTCTTCCAGATCTCGATGAAGGATCGAAGCAAATCTGACTCGCTACTAAAACTGTGAGTATGAGCATCCCGATCATCAATACTAAAATCGCCAAGGGCAAAAACATGAGTCTCAGAATCCACACGAATGGTGATAACAGTAACTTCTTCAATTGGGTTTTCGACATCGGGGAAACCTCTTTCACATGTTGTCTCAATATCTAGGTAAGCAATCCGAACGAGAGAAGGATCGTAGTTAACTTCCTCCTTGAAAAGATCGCCAATGAATTGATAAACATAATCGCTGTTGCCATAAATCTCAAAACCAGAAACGCCTTCGTACTGCTTGATGAAATCTCGACAATCTCTGATTGACCCCGGACGGAATGGTTCGACCCAATTACCATCTAGTGTTTTAAATTTAGTTGGTTCCGTTGACGGGACAAAGAGAGTGGGATTGTAGTCCACACTCTCCTGTACCCGCTCACCTTTTCGGAATCCGCGATAGAGAACCTTGTTCCCTCTCAACGAAACATTCGTATAGAAACCCATATCAGGTATCCTTACAATAGAGACCTCGTTCAGTTTGCACCGACCAGTCCTCTGGTGAAGTTTTACTTACGTCTTGTTTCTCATCCTTCTCCTTGGTATATGCTGCAAGGAGAACCATGTAATTGATTACATCAATAACTGTGTCTTTGAAACTTTCATCCTCGACATGCATCTTACCAGAGTCAAGGAAGGATGATAGGCGACTCATCTTGTCGGTGATCCTAACCATAAACCCCTGTTCAGTGTCACAAATTCCCATTGCCTCACATCTGGTAAAATTAGCAAATGGTTCTGTTCCATGATTACCTGCATAATCTCTATTCTTCAAATTCATTAGATCTCTGCCTTCATTGCAGAGTTGTTCATGAAACATTAGTAGTTCGTCGCGTGTCAAATGAGTTCCTTTCCTGTCACTTGTATATCACTAGTATACATCATCTTTGCCAGTTCGTCAACCTGAATCTTTGGTTCCCAACCAAGTTTATCTTTTGCCTTAGTACAGTCTCCTAAAAGATAAGGTACTTCATGTGGTCGCATAAATCGTTCATCTATTTCTAAGTAATTATTATAGTCGCCAAGTTCTGCAAAATCAAAAACTTCTTTTAAGAACTCTCGGACGTTTGTTGTTTTACCTGTTGCAATAACATAATCATCAGGTTCATCTTGCTGTAGCATCAACCACATTGCCTTGACATAATCACCAGCATATCCCCAGTCACGATAAGCATCCAAATTACCTAATGTTATTTTATCTTGAATACCAAGTTTAATTCTTGCTGCTGCCATTGTTATCTTTCGGGTAACGAAAGTTTCACCTCGGCGGGGGGATTCGTGGTTGAATAGAATACCACAAGAACCATGAAGACTATACGAGTGACGATAATTTCTTACCAAATTATGTGCAAAAAGTTTTGCACAAGCATATGGGGAGGCAGGTGTCATTCTTGATGTTTCAGTGTAACCTGTTTCGGGACACGGTGCATCTCCATACATTTCAGATGATGATGCTTGGTAGAACCTACATTCTGGTGCGATAGATCGAATCGCTTCTAGGATGTGTAGAGTTCCTACACAAATACCATGCACGGTGTCTTCCGGAACATCAAAAGAAACTTTAACATGGGACTGTGCTGCTAGATTATAAAACTCATCTGGTTGATATTTTGCTATGAGTCTCCATGTAGAAGACGCATCACTTAGATCGTGATACTCCAAAATAAAATTTGGATCCCACGGAAACATATGGTCAACCCGGTCGGTGTTGATTAAACTAGTTCTTCTCTTGAGACCCACGACTCTGTATCCTTGACTGAGCAACCACTCTGCAAGATAAGAACCGTCCTGTCCACACACTCCACTGATTATTGCCGTTTTCATTTTAATTTCCTTAATGTTGCGCCCGAGTCAAAGATAATACTATCCTCTTTATGGCAAACTGGCACTGTGCCGTTTTCTCTCATACAGTTAAACATTTCAATTAGTCTTGGCATTGGCCAATTATTTTTTGCATAGTTTGCCTCTGCGTATTCAGATGGAACTCTCTTTATATTATTCTCTTCCATCCTTTCTATATCAGCAAGGATATGCGGATCAGAGGAATACATCTCTTTGAGTTCATTTGTCTGCTGTATGTACATATCCATTAGAACAGGAGTATCATAATAGTGTCCATTGTCTCGCATGTCAAACCCTAAGTACACAATTTCTCCTGCCCCCATAAGAGTTGCCAAGTGTGTTGCCGTGAAAATAATATTGTCCCTCCCAAAGAAAGGACTGTTGTTTTCTGGTTTAGTAAATAAAGCATCTACACTCTGGGGATTGTGCATGTGGGATGAAATCTGTAATGTATTGTTATCAGAGAAAAATGATGGGGGTAGTGTTGTTGCCCCGCCATGTGGCCAAGATGGATCAGTCCCAATACCCTGCCCCTGATAAAATCTACATTCAGTGACAACACCATAGTGACAAGTATGAAGATAGCAAGACCAAGTGGATGATGCTTGATATGTTGTCGGTCCCCATAGTTGAGAGGAGTTAACACTAATGGAGATTCCCTTTTGTATTTTATTTTTGTATTGTTCAGGTATGTCTAAAGCACCGGGACCATTTCCTATGAGGTAGATTGTTTCTCCATTGTGCTTTTTATAAAAATCACTTAACTGGGTGTATTTCATTTGTTTTCCTTCATATCAAAAAAAGTATCAGAATTTATATTCTTATCGTCAATAAACAAATCGTAAACTGGTTTTCCAAAGTGTAGTTTGTGATACTTCACACCCCACTCTTCAAATTGTTTTTCTGTAACTTCTCTCCAGTCGATACCAGATCCAGTTCCTCTTGCCGTCCAATATACGATAGTGTTTCCTTCATCGTATAACATATTTATCTTACCGATTCTATCTGTCATTGGACTCGCGTTTGCGTAATTTCTATCTGAAACAGACTCACATATTGTATCATCTATGTCAACGTAAATTATCATGTTCATGTTCTTTCATACAAATACTAACAAGTTCCCAGTCTTCTTCGGTATCAATTTCAAAACAAGACATCTTTGGCATAACAACAAATCCCACTTTACCATTGTATAGACAATTTTTTTGTAAGAATTTTCTCTTAGTGGTTATGTAAAATCCACCAGTTTCTGAATAAATTCTGTTCATCTCTTGAGTTCTTTGTCGGAATCCAATTTGAAAATTCATAGGTTGTGCAAAGTTTGACCAAAGATATTCTGTCATTTCCTTAACCGAGATGACGCTATCATACTCACTCAGGAGTCTAAATCCTTCTCTCAATTCTGAAGGTTTAATCATTGGTGTTGTCGCTTGAACACAAGCGAACTCATCGACATCAGGAACCTGATCTAAGAAATGAACGATAGTTTCCTCTGTCGTTGAGATATCAGTAGAAATTTCACTTGGACGATCTATTATCTTTGCTCCAAAAAAAGAAGCAACCTCTGCTATTTCTTCTGAGTCCGTACTAACATATACATCGTCGGTTATGTCGAGTGATGCCTTAATCGAATAAGAGATAAGAGGTTTTCCGTTTAAGTCTTTTATATTTTTATTGGGGATTCTCTTCGATCCACCCCGTGCAGGAATAATAATTTTCATAATAAACCAATCTTTTGTTTGGGACTAGACATACCATGCGGAAATTCATTACAGTCATATCTTGGTAAAAATTGAGGATTCTTTCTTACGTCATCGGCAGTAATGTCACGCGACTCAACATTAAATGAAAATTGTACCTTATTGTTTTTTAATATATCAACCGTATCATCATTGAAAGAATGAAATCCTCCATATGGATGACAATATGTTCTATTGTACGTTGTACATTGAATTTTGTCAAGAAAATTAAATGACGACTCTATTTCTTTAAGTTGTTCTGTGTAAGATAACTTACTCATCACGGGATGATTTACGGTATGAGAACCAATGATATGACCATGCTCTTTCATCTTAAGCAAATCTTTTTGTGGTATGTAAAACGAATTACTATCGAAAGTATAATTGAATTTCTCTGAGATACTGGTGATTACATCGTTTCTAAATTCATAGTCAATAAAATAATTTAGAATCCTTTTAAACTCAGTCACACCTTCGTAGTTGGTTTGACTCGAATAAGTCATACTTCTAAATTCTTCACATTTACTATCGGGAATCATAGTGTCTGTAATTAAGGACAATAGAGTTTCTAACAACTCATTCCCTTCAAATGCTCCACACAACAAATGTATCTTATGTACGTCCAATATTCTTGCTTCGGTGTAAGGCATTGTTGGAACGTAAAAAATACCCCACAAATTTCTTCGTTCTAACTCAGGAAAGACATATTCAAAATGACACCTCATTGCATCATCAAAAGTTAATATAACTTTTTCTTTGTAGTTGGATACTTCTTTACCTGCAAGAAAATCCGACCACTCCGTTTTACTGGCAAATCCATAAGTCTCAGAAAGGTAGTCGAGTTGCATACGAAAATTTTTAATATCAAGGAATCTAAAGTTTGGATACTTATCGTCATACTCTCGAACATAATGATACATGATTGCCTTCATTACTCAAGTCCCTTGTTTTTTACAATATAAGAATATTCTTTTTCTGTATTCAAATGCTTCTCTATAATACCATCATAAAATTTTTGATATAGATTTAGACAAGCGGTTTTGTCAAAATCTTTTTGTGTATACAATTTACCTGACGAATTCGGTTGATCTTCCTCTTCTAATTTTTCAAAATTAGCAATAAGATCAGCATAAGTTAAAGTCATTTTTGATATAAGTCGATTACCAATAGAGTGTGGACTGTCACCCAAAAATATATCTGCCCTTATTTGATGTATGATTTTACCAGTATCAATCCCATCATCAATGTGTATAAAAGTTGCGCCAATATTTTCTGGTTCTTCGTTTATAAGGGGCCACACATTCGTTCCACTTCCACGATAGTACGGAGAAAGTCCTAAATGTACGTTAAGAAAACGTCCCCGAAATTCATCAAGCAATCTCGATTTAATTAATGACGATCCATAACAAATCAGCAAATCAGGTTCTTGATTAATAATATCGTTTACTACACCATCATCATTAATACCACCCTTACAAATAAATTGAGGGTTTGATTTGTCAGTTGTATTTTCTAAATACAGTTGAAAAAAATCTTTCTCTGATTGAGTTCTTGCTTGAACATGTTGTAACTCAAGAACGCTACTTGACTCATTAGTGTTAACTCTATTTTCAAGACTTTTTTCTGTTCCTTCACAATAAGTAGATAAAACAGATATACGTTTATCTGATGCTATAGTTTTTCTAAAAAACTCATGTCTAGTTTCACTGCCGGTAAGTATAACGACTTTCATTTAACTTCCTTTGAATTTTAACCTTGCACTACGTTCACATTCCAGAACTACCTTTTCATCTGTACCTAATGCTTTCTCTACACTACGAATAGACTTAACCACTCTACCCAATCCTGTGGGTTCAAGTGAAGATGACTGATCAGAACCTTTCATTGTCCTGTCCAAAGTAAAATGTCGTTCGACACACGAAGCACCAAGTGCAATCGCCGCACATTCTATTGCACCACTTCCTTGAACATAATGTCCACTCAGTCCGATAGGCAATGAATATCTCTCCCGTAAAGTTGTAATCACATTTAGGTTAACATCTTCTTCTTTACATGGATAAGATGAAGTGCAGTGCATGAGTGTTAAATCAGATCCACGAAGGACATCCACTGCACTGTCCACTTCTTCGATGGTGGACATGCCTGTGGATAAAATTATAGGTTTACCAAAAGATTTTACATAATCAAGTAAGTCCAATTTTCCTACTTCAGCAGAACCAATCTTAAACAATTTTGCTCCTTGTTGGTTCATAAAATTAGCACTTACTTCATCAAACACACTGGCAAACAAATTAATATTATTTTCGCGGGCAAAGAAAAACAATTCTTCCCATTCTTCCTCAGAAAATTCCAACGCTTCTTTATGCTCACCATATGTCGATCCAAAACTATTAGGACTGTCATATGGTTTGTCATATTGTTCTTTCGTGAGACATAACTTGGGTTCTCTTTTCTGACTCTTAACATAGTTCACACCACAATCTTTTGCGGAAAGAATCATTTTCTTCATTAGATCCATATCACCTTGATGATTGATTCCAATCTCTGCAATAACATTCACTTCCATGATACATTCAACCTTTCTGTAATCAAATGGGGTCTGCTTATTGCTGATCCCACAACAACACCATGTGCGCCCAAATTAAAGGCATTCTTAACTTGTGTTCTTTCCCAATACCTACCTTCTGCTAAAATAGGGACATCAGTGGAAATTAACTTTTCTAACAAATCATAATCAGGTTCATCAGAGACGACACAATCTTTAGTGTACCCACTGAGTGCAGTTGTTAGAGAAATACAACCACTGTCTATTGCCATCTTTGCTTGTTCTAAACTTGATATATCTCCGATCAATCGAACACCTTCTTTGTGTAATCTTTGAATGTGATTATACCCAGATCTACCCGTCGCGTCAATAGCAATATAGTCAGATCCAGACTCCCACAACTTCATCCCATCTTCAAAGGTAGGAGTTATCCAAACAGAACCATCTTCGTAAACACCCTTCGACAATCCAATCACAGGAACGTCTGTATTTTTCTTGACATCAGAGACACTTTGACATCCTCTAATCCTCAAACCTACACATCCACCACGAACCGCTTCGAGTGCGAAGGATGACATGTCAGACAAAGTAAAATTACTTTCATCCTCTACCTGACAAGAAACAATCAGTCCTCTGGGTATCACCATAATTCCTTAAACATTATTTAGAAAATCAACCAACCACTGAGCGTCTTCTGTTGTCACGTTGTGGTTATTGCCAATGTAAAATCCATGTTGATGGACAAACTCCGCATTTTCATCACACTTAAATTGTGGAACTCTATCCATGAAAGGGTGTCGATACAAATTACCCGCGATAATTGGACGAGTTTCTACACCCATTCGTCGTAGTTCTTCTCTCATAACTTCCGGTGTTTCCTTTTTCATGATCACAGGGAAACAGAAACTAGAATTGCCCTCGGCATCAAAGTCACAAAAGTAACGATCAGGGTCCAACCCCTTTGCAAACACATTAAAGTTTTCTCGTCTAATCTGGTTGTGTTTATCAAGGTGTTCTAGTTGCATAATCCCCAGCAATGCATTCAGTTCTGTTGATCGCATATTGAATCCGGGTATCATGAAAGTAAAGTTAGGATCCACAATCTGATCCTTATACTTTTCCTTGGAGTGTTCTGGGAGTTCTCTGTGAAGTCCATGTGATCTAAGGAGAAGAAGTTTTTCGTAAACCTTCTCGTCGTTCGTGCAACACATACCGCCCTCGATGGTTGTCATGTGATGACCATAATAAAAAGAGAAAGTGGAAACCTTTCCAAAGTTACCAATCTTTTCTCCCTTGAAAGTTGCACCATGAGATTCACAACAATCTTCAAGTAGTGTGATATTGTTTTCGTCGCAGATTTGTAGTAGATCATCGCTCAGTGCAGAGAATCCTAGTAGGTTTGCAAGGAAAAGGTACTTGGGTTTCATTCTTTCAATTACGAAATTCAGTGAATCGATGTTTGGTGATAGTGTAGGAATGTTGACATCACATAGTTGTAGATTATCCCCAGATAGCATAATTGGACTGACTGTTGTTGCCCATGTACATGCTTGTGATACCCATGTCTCTCTTCCGTCGCGTCCATTGTCCATAGCATGGACTGCCAAGAAATTGGCAGAAGAACCCGAGTTCACAAAAACTGAATACTTGCACCCTTGCCACGCAGACCATTTCCTTTCAAATTCTCGAACAAGATCTCCTTGTGAAAATTTGTCACCACTTAATATAAACTCCGCCATCTTCTCTCTCTGCTCGGAGGAGATGGCATTGTCCATTAGTTTCCATTCTTTCATTTTCTGGCACTTTCATAATTATCATTAAACCACGATACTGTCTTTTCTAAACCCACATCAAATGGTGTAAACTGAAACTCAATTAAACTTTTTAGTCTAGAGTTGTCTGATGGTTTTCTCATCTGACCCAACGGCATGTCACTTTGAAAAACTAATTCATTTATATCATAGATACTCGACAGTTTTTCGGCAACATGTCCTATAGAAATCTCTTCATCTGGAGAAATAATTAGTGGTTCTGTATCATTGTAGTTATGTAGAACCCAGTCCATGATCTTCCCAAGATCTTCAGAGTATAAAAACTCCCTGAGTGGAGAACCATCACCCCATACTTGGAGAGGTGATCCACTCCATTTTGCATGATACGCTTTATTAATTAGACCGGGAACAACGTGTCCTTCTTGAACATTAAAATTATCTCTCGGACCATATACGTTACATGGAATAACATTTACAATATTCATCCCATACTGATCTCGGTATGCTCTAGAGTTGATTTCCAACATCCTCTTGGCATATGCATAACCATAGTTTGATTCATGTGGTTCTCCGTTATGGAGTTGATCATATGTGAGTGGGTATGTTGCCTCGGCAGGGAAGATGCAAGTGGTTAGTGTCGAGACTACCTTCTTAACATTATTCACCCTACATGCCTCAAGTAAATTGAGGTTCATCTGCATATTCTGATAGAAGAACTCTCCTAGTTTTTCTGAGTTCTCTTTGACACCGCCGACTCTCGCCGCACAGTGAATAACGTATTCAATATTATTATCACGAATATATAAATCAATCTCATCGTAGTTCATGAGATCAACTTCACTTGATCGGGGTTTGTGGGTTCCTGTTACACAAGAACCAACCAAACCACCACCGCCTGTTACTAAAATTTTATTTGGATCAATCATTACCGGTACTCCCAATGCCGCCGTTGCGTGTCTCTATTGTAGCAGGTTTTTCATGAGTTTCAAGTAGTTCATAGTTTAAAACTTTTTCTAGTAACATCTGTGCGACTCGTTCACCATGTTCAATTTTATATGATTCATTACTTGTATTATGTAATAGAATATACAACTCTTCCCTGTAGTCGTGATCTATAATCCCGACACAGTTCGCCAGCGTTATTCCTTTTTTATATGATAGTCCGGATCTTGCAAATACCTTTACAACATGTTGCTCAGGAATCTCCAATACAATTCCAGTCGGAATTGCTTTTCTTTCTCCGGGATTGATCGTCAGTCCGTCCGGACCAACACAAGAATACAAATCATAACAAGCGGAACCAGCAGTTGCCCTTTTTGGTGCGACTGCCTGTGTAGTCATTTTAAAAAATTTCACGTTATCTCCTAATTAAATTAATTAACCGTATGCCTCTACTTCAATATAACCTCTTTGTCCATGTCCACCAGATGGATCTAATGCAAAGACTGTTGATCCATGTCCACCGCCACCTGCGCCGCCGGGAAATGTACCGTCTTGGGCGGGGACTCGGGATAAACCAAAGACTGATCCTCCACCCGCTCCCGCTGCTGCGAGTTGAGCAAATGGACCAATTATGTCCGTTTGTCCGGCAGTGCCGCCTGCACCACCAATGTCTCCTGTTGAATAAGAGTCTGGAACCGAACCATTATTTCCGGGAACATTGTTGATAGTTCCCCATCCGTGACCAAGGGAACGACCGCCTCCGAGGGCGGCGAGCGGGAAAGCACCACTGTTTACCGGTGACCCGTTTCCGCCCTTGGCAGTAAGACTACCATATTCCTCAATCACTGTAGTAACACCATTTATCACTCTGGTAATACTATCAATTGATGTGTTGTCTCCATCTCCTCCATTGCCGTTCAATCCACCACCGAAACCACCATCACCTATGGTAAAGTTTAAAAGATCTCCGGGTTGTATATCAGCGGGAACAAATTTAGTTTCTACATGCTGACCACCACCAGCACCCGATGCGGGATTAAAATCAGTATCGCCATCAGTATTAGTTACGATGGCAGATCCAGCACCTCCACCACCAGCACCCCACAGTCGAATTATAAAATACTTCGTTTGTGCTGGAACAGTTATGGAAAATGAACCTGCGGGAGCAGACTGTCCTGAAGCGAACGAAGCGAGTAACTCAACATCACCTCCACCAAATGTAACAGGTCTTATTGCACCGATCATGAGAAGTTAGTTCCACCTAAGAAACCAAACATGGTCGCACCGGCAGTGGTTGTAATAAATCCTAAGACATCTGTACCAGATGAAAGTGATGGTGCTGTTCCTCCTGCCCATTTAACATAGGACTGCCAATTGACCCCAGATGCCCCGTTGTTTACAATTAGAGTCATTGATCCTGCTCTCCCGGAGACTGGGATATTTTCAAACCCGTAAGTTGTTCCGACACCACCTGAATGTGTGAGAGTCTGAACATTTCCTTTTTCAAAATCAAAAGTAAAACTCGTTGTCGATACAGACCCATTGTTGTGAACTGTTTCTGAAAAATCTTTAAAGTTTGCACGGGTTACATCGTTGTCAACCATTCCAAGTGTTCCACCAAAGGTTGCACCAGATGTTAAAATACCTGCAACGGAAATTGTTGCTGTTTCATCAATGGATAGTGTACTACCAAGTACATCAATTGTCAACCCATTTCTTAAACCAACAAACCCAGTAGCACCAGTTTCTCCAGTGTTTCCTGTCGTGCCTGCGGTTCCCCCTGCACCTGTAGCACCACTATTACCAGTAGCACCAACAGCACCAGTTGCACCACTATTACCAGTAGCACCAACAATTGATGCAGCAACAGTTCCAAGTGCCTTCCAATAAACACCTGTCCACTCAAAGACAGAGTTGTTAAAGGTTACTTGTTGACCGATTGATAAACTTGTTGATGGGAAATCTGACATATCTATTCCTATTTATAGATTCAATTCTGTATCAATATCACCGCTTGAGTATAATTCCATTACTATAGTTGTGTCTCCGTCCCATCCCTCAGTTCCACCTGCCGTGATACCAGCAAGAGTAAATTCGGGAGGTTGAACTTCCTCAAAACGAAAGTCATCGTTACCCGTGGGGTCTTGCACTCCAAACCCATATGGGCGACCTCCTATGGTGGCAATTAGTATGGCGTTTGGATATTCTAGATAAAAATCGTTAGCACCGCCTGCGGGACTTCCGGCAGGATAACCAGATCCGGGATCAATACGAATACTTCCATTTTCTCCGTTTGATCCACCATCATTCACCAACAGTTGCCCTGTCCCTGAAAATATTACGTTACCATCACTCCAGTCTTTATTGGTAACAATCCACCAAGCATTACCGGTATTCCATGACCCAAGAGTTGTTTCAACATAGGTCAAAAGACTAGAATTATATTCACCCATGCGACATAAAGGACTCATTGTGTATACCCAATCGCAAACTGGAAGTCTCTACAACCACTATTTCCTGATAATGTAAATTGCAATGTAGAACCAGCAGGCAGAGTTTGATTCGCTAGTGCAGATAATGAGGTAGCACCAGTCACACCATCACGCAAGAGAATAGTTCCAATGGCGTTTCCGTTGCCATGAAGTTCGGCAGTACATCCACCCGTCACCGCGATGGCGAAGAACTCTGTGATAGTTCTTGCTGCAACGGTTCTTGGGTCTATCTTAAATACTTTATTTGAAACACTTTCAATATTACCGACATATGAGTCAGTGATTGTTGATGTCCCAGATCCAGATGCCGCACTATCTTGGTAGGTTCCATCAGGGAAGGTGATGCCAACAGTATCCATTGAGATACCCGCTTCTGTATTCAGAACAACATTGTCTATCTTTACTTTACCTGTCTCTACTAATACTTTACCCGGCGTTCCTGAACTAGATGAACTGAGTTCAACCGTGCTAGTTGAAAGTCGAAGAGACGGAACAGCAGAGGTTTGTTGGTTAACAATTTTTCCTCCAGTGGGAATCTTGATGGCGGTCGCTGGATTGCTACCATCTCCAACAGGCAGATTAAGAACACCGTCCAGAGTCATTCCATCATCGGCAGATATACCTGCCTCGGGTTGAAGTTGTCCTTTAATTTCGGTTCCTGAACTAAGTGTCCTCAATCCAATCGTCCCAGCGGCAACAAGTGACACTACATGATTGACATCGAGTGCCATTCCTGAGTCGTTTCCGTGATCGAAATCAAGGAATTTTTCACCATGAACCGTTCCTGCAAAAGTTGCACCACCATCTTGGAACGCCAGCGTACCGCCTCCACCAGCAGTAGTTTGGTGAGTTCCATCGGGGAAAGTAATTCCCTTGTCCGCAGAGATACCACCGACAGCAGCAAGGACTAAATTAGATTTCACTGTTCCAGAAGTTGTTAATGATGTAAACTCAGCACTGTACTCACTATTAAGTGTGAATGTTTGACCAGCAGGGTCTAAAAGAATACCATCGGTTGCTCTATACTGAGTTATACCAGTTACACCTTCGCCGCCAGAAAGGAATGCTGAAGCGGGAGCAGTCGTCTGATGAGTACCATCAGGGAAAGTAATTCCCTTATCAGCAGAAATTCCTGCGTTGGCATGAAGAACTGTTTCAAAGATGTTAGAATTTTCTACAGTTAATCCGCCGCTTCCCGTGACAAGTAATCCACCGGTTATACTCGCTCCTGATTTGGCAGTAAAAAGTCCGCCATCGACGACGACTGCTTGAGTTAGTTGGAACTTGTTGTTTCGGATTTTCAACTTGTCCGTACCACTGACTTGGAACGCAATCTCGGGACCAGCACCGAACGATAGGGTTCTGAATTCAATGAAAGAACCATTATTAGTGATACCATTGACCTGAATGTTTGCAGTTGGATCAATACCAAAAGTTCCACCAGCAACATCTAGCGTGAGTCCGTCTCCTGCTTGATATGCAGTACCTCCACCCGAACTGTTGCTGCCGTCCCCTACACCGAAGACTGGTTGGAAACTAAGATAGAATACATCTCCGTCTTGGACCGCTCCTGTTCCACCGGATGCAGCAGATTCATTAGATGGGAATACTGGTCTAATACCACCTTCATCAATTCTACCAATAGGAATTGTGTGATTCGCAGATCCCGAAGAGTTGGCATGATCCAATCCGGGTTTCACATAGAACCATACTTCACTAGGAGTTCGACCTACGTTAGAGGAATCATCTCCGCGAACATGTGGCAGCATTTGTGTCAATTTGCAAATTGCAACAGCAGTTGCTTGCTCGCCGTCCTCACCAATCTGGATCGTTCCACCGGATGCACCCATCAAGAGTGTAATGAGGTTGGGAATATGTGTACCCTTCACACCACCATAGGCAAATTCATTTATGTAGATTTCTGTGGGGTATGTTCCTTCTGGAAACGATTCGGAATTCAGTCCGGACGAACTTGGCCAATTAGGTCTATCTCCTGTTCCTGCTGTTCCTGTTCCATGATCAAACGCAAACTTAAATCCTCCCGGTTGCAAGAGACCGCCCGTTGGAACCGGTATGGTTGATCCAGTTGTTCCATCAAATCGTGTAAAGAAACCGAAACCACCCGGAATACCAAATGTATTTCCGCCAGCAGAACCAGTAGCACCAGTTTCTCCGGTGTTTCCTGTTGAACCAGTAGCACCAGTTTCTCCGGTGTTTCCTGTGGTTCCTGTTGTTCCTGTTGTACCAGTGGTTCCTGTTGTACCAGCACCACCCCCACCACCAGCGGTTGTTTGATGAGTTCCATCAGGGAAAGTAATTCCCTTATCGGTAGAAATACCTAGAGCATGAATCAAACTAGTCCCATCAATACCACCAGCAGGACCAGTAACTCCTTGTTTACCAGACCACTCAACCCATTGGTTACTATCATTATCTTGTAGATAAATTACAAATACACCATCACCAGAATTAAACCAAATATCACCGACATCAGGGGATGCGGGCGGAGACGATCCATAACTAAACTGGAATGTACCAGTTGCTCCGTCAGCACCCGCTTTACCATCAGCAATGACACCTTGTGCTACTTGGATAGTTTGAATTTTTGCAGAAGCATCAGTTACATTGATATTCCCCGGCGTGGCAGTAACCTCCACCCTTTTAGGGGAATCAGAATTGATACTAATTTTATTACTCATCTGGTAATTTCTCTATCGACGCTGAATCGTCCTTCTATCACACGAACTACAGTATCACCTGTGACCAATTCTACGTCGTAGAAATGATTTCCAGATGGAACATTCGACATAGAAGAAGCGTCAACTCCAATTAAAATGCCTCCAGTATGTCCAAGACCACCAGTAGCGGATGCGTTTAATGTGATTCCGCCAGAACCAGAAATCCCTGCTCCTGATGTAAATTCACCAGTGATCCCTCCGCCGGTTACTCCTCCTCCTACTGGTACATCTCCTGTACCACCAGTGGTAACAAACAAAACCATGTCAGAATCTTGCGGAGATCTTCTGACCTGCATTCTGCCAACATAATTATCCAAATTTATATTTTCTGAATTTGAGTCACTATATCTTAGATGTAACTTAAAAGTAACACCTTGTTCAGCAGAAATATCGTACCTTCCGGATGCCATGTATCATCTCCTCGATGCTTTACGAGACTTGCTCGCATTTTTTTGCTTCTGTCTCCTCTTATTTATCTTCTTTTGTTGTTCCCGATTTTTAGTTTCGATTTTTCTTTGGTCTGATTCTTTTCGCTGTGCTTCTTCGTGTAAGATTCTTTGCTTGGTTTGCTCTGCCTCTGCTGATTTTTGTTGCTTTTCTTGCTCTTCATGCCATGCAACATATTGCTTCCAGTTGTTTAGGATTCGTTCATGTTGGTCTTGTGGATACAACTTTTCACTGAGAAGTTTATTAGATGCCATGAGACCTGCCTGCATATCTCCAGTGTACCAAGCAGTAGATGCGAGTTCATCGTAAATTTGCCATGCATAGATGTCTTTTGCAACAAAAAGAACGTCATTGGGAGGGAATGCTATCTGGCATCCCATCTTAGCAAACAGGTATCCCAGTTTAGGATTTCCATTTAGTCTATGGATTCTGGCAAGATTGAATAGCGGTTCAACGCGAGTGTGTCTTAAGTTGTATGCCTGCAAGAAAACATCTTGTGAGTCTTGCCACTTTTCACCAAGATTAGTCATACACATGGCGACACGCATAACAGAATACCACTGTTCTTCTTCCCATCCACCTTTTTCTGCTCTCTTCTCGTACCACTCCTTTGCCTTATTAAAGTCGCCGCCGTCGAAGTACGACTGAGCAAGGTAGAAATAATAACGGTAATTTTCTGGTTCGTAGTTTTCGTTTTCTGGATTGGTTATACAATCAAGAAGAGTTTCTGCATCCGCGAGATACTTCTTTCTCCATGATTCTTTTCCGGGTTCTTCTGTTTCCCCTTCTCCTAGTTCAACATCAAACTCTTTAGTTCTGTTGCCCATTGTTCGGGCATCAATACAGTAGTCACCGGCAAGTCTAGCACTACCACGACCTGCTGCCGCTTCTTCTTCTAGTTTAGGACAATTAGCGTATTCATGAATAACACCAACATACTCCCAACCCATGTTGTTCTTGAAGATTTGATTTCTCCACCACTCAAAGTCACCCCTATTGATCTTCAGAGTATAACCACAATGTTCACCAAACTGTGGTGGATATTGAAAAGTACCTACGATCATATCATCAGCATCAATGACCCAAGAGTAGTCTGCACCACCCTTGTCCGCGTTTCTCAAGGATTCTGTACGAGACTTACCAAATCCACGCCAAGGAGCATCATACACAGTTCCGGGGATGTTGTTCTTTTCACCCCACTCTTTAATAATTTCTTTGGTTCTATCTGTTGAACCTGTATCGGTGATATCATATCGGTCGATGTATGGTGCCATGGAATTTAAGCACTCATGGATGATATGTTCTTCATCCTTTACGATCATACAAAGTGTAACGGTAATGTCATTTGGTCTTTTGCTCATAATAAATCCTTATCTTATATCTGTATCTATGATGGTGCAGTTAGAGTGATAAATGCCTTCTGCCGTCACATCATGTCCTTCACAAAACCAATTCCGAGGTGCTATGGTTTTCTTATTTTCACCTAACCAAGATCCCCACCAACTGAAAGAACTGTTGGCAATTATACACTCTTTTGCCATAGACATCAAGTACAAATCAATAATATCCGAAGAATTTGACCATCGATACTCTTTGTCTTTTGGTAAGTTTTTATCAACCCATTCTTCAGACCAGTCTTTTTTGTTCGTAGCGATATACACGATATCACTTTCCAACATATCCACCGCTCGTCGATAGTAGTTGGTGGAACACAGGTCAACAAAAACATCAGGGAAATCTAAGTAATCACCTCGTCTTATGTGTAGAGTCGCCCATCCGTCTTCGATATCCTTTGTGAGTTCGTTGATGGTATTTTTTGATTGCTCATCTATTGAAAAAAGTTTCTGAATATCATCTGAACAATCAGAAAAATACTTTTCACTTTGAAAATATCCGTCAACTAAAAAGTCACGCATTCCCTCGGGGATTTCTGTATAAACGAATGTAGGTTCATAATAAACTCTCCCCTCACCCAAACATTGAGAAACCATATCAGAGTGTCCAGTTTCTATATTCCTAAAAATGGTGTCTAGATATGGTCCGTTTCTTTCTGTATTTGTGAGATCTGGGAAAGTGGCAGTTATTCCATTTCTTTTTGCATAAGCGTATACCGCTGCTATTTGGAACAACTGATTAGCAAGACCAAAATGATCAGGATAAATTCCTTTCTTAACTCTGCTGATAACATGACTATCCATTTAAAGATTCCAATCTAATATACTTTGTTTTTTCTCTAATACTATCAGCGATTCTTTCTTGGTGAATACTTCCAACTGATCCATTGACATCTTTTTTATCATCACTAATTGGATTTGTTTTATTATAAACATACATTACATCAGGAATGTACCGTTGTCTTTCTGCTGCCATTTCCAACATTGGCATCATGAATGTAAAATCACCTGCGGTGTCATAGTAAGAATTTGTTACAGGGTCTATGAAATCTTCCTCTTTGATCCGCATAAAGAGTTCTTTTCTAAAAGTTCTAAGATGTGAGGTCAACCACCTTGCAGAACGGTAATTATTTGTAGCAATGGTTTCCTCTGTATGTTCGTGAAAAAAACCATCAGGGAAGACTTGATAGTTATCACCACCAACATACTCGGCATAGGTTCCATACGTCATCCAAACATCATCAGAGTAGACTTCGTTTAGTCTAGACAAAACACCAGAGTCCGGCAACCAATCATCAAAGTCAACTGTGACAATAATACTTCCGGGTTTTGACAGATGAACACCGTCCTTCACATTTTCAGTTTGAAAACACCGATCAGTTTTTCTTACACAAGTAAAGTTTTCGTGATTACTTTCATACTCTTTCAATACATCATATGTCCCATCGTTAGTAAATGCATCAACCATAATAATATCATAGTTATCGTACTCCTGATTTACTACACTATCAAGACACATGCGAATCCACGGTGCGGAATTATACCCAACACCGACAATAGTAAAATGATTTTTCATGTCGCCTCCACTGTCTCTTTGTAGATGTTCTTCATTCTATCAAGTTGTAAACTTGCAGATTTTAACACAAGACTAATTGCTCGTTCATCTAAGTTTATCAATACATCTTGAATCAAGTTTGATGTTGCAAAAAGAGAAACATCACCGAATGTTGCGGTCGGGTGCCATAGATGGCAACCTAAGCAATCTAGATTTTCTGTTTCAATTCGATGCACACCACAGGTTCCATGCTTTTTATCATAACAAACTTTATCATAAAAATAATTTGCTTTAATCAAGAACATGGAATCTTCTGGACCATATCGCAAACACCACTCGGGATCATACCCACCGATAGATTCAAATATATCTCGGTGAATACAAATCGATCCACCCGGTGCGCCCGGCGATGGTTTAGAGTTAATACGTCCAATTTCTCGGACACTTTCAACAAAAGAATTATAGTTTTTCCCTGAGATTGGTCCCTCTTTTGATATAAGTTCTCTAAGAGGTTTGCTTTGATTTTTCTCGAAATATCGAACACATTTATTAGCAAAACACTGAAAAAACTTCGGTAAATCATCTCGCTTGATTCTATCCTTTATTTGATCTTTAAATTCAGAACAAAGAACAACATCAGCATCATGAAAAACAAACCAATCTGCCTTTGTCTTTGAATAGATCAAAGAATATGCGACATTCATACACTGTGATTTATTAAACTCATCCACCTCAATGTGTATGTAAGAGCATCCCTCTTCAATAGAGATATCTTTAATACTAGTGCTACTTGTATCCCCCTCGACAACAATAACTCCAATAGAACTGTCCTTAGTAAAAGACTGTAACACTGTTCTAATGTTATCAGTCCGTCCCTTGAGGGGTATGATGATTATGATTTCTTTATCGACAAATCCTTCCTCAATATGATAAGAGACATTTTTCTTTTCTATGAAATCACTCTTACACAAAATTAATTGTTCAATTATATTGGATGGTATGTACTTATGATCCGTGATTAAATATGGTCTAGAATTTAGTCCACAAACATCTTGTTCACTATCCAATAAAGGATCACCAGTGCTTTCTGTTTGAAACAACATGACTGAGTTCCCATTGCTGCTATGGTAAAGTTCTCCTCGTCCTCCGTTTTCCCGTATTACCCTCGAAAGATGCGGATCTGGGTACAACTGATTACAAAGTATTTTAATGTTTTCCATTGATATAATCCTGACATATCTTGTTAATAATTTTGCCGAGGTGGTAATCTAATCTTTTATCTTTTGCTATTTCTAGATTTCTCTGTGTAGACGGAAGCATGGAGTTATAAAGATCTTCGGTCAAATTTGATAATCGAGTTTTGTCCCAATGTGCTGGATTCACATCACCAAAAAACTCAACCAGATCTATGATTCCATTTGTATCGTAGTTATCTCCAATACACGGATCTCCCCAATAAAGAGGAATGGTCCCTGTGGAGAAGCAATCTAATATTTTTTCTGTGTGCCAACCGGGGACTTTTTCATTTTCCACCACAATAGAAAACATATAAGGAGCAAGACCATCCTCTTTGGTGTTTATTGGATTAATTTCTCTACCAAACAATTCAACATCCCACCCCTCTCCTTGCAGTTTAGTTAAAATTGATAAGCGAAGACTATGACCACTGCACATATTTTTGAGACTGGTTATCATACTAATCTTTTTACTTTTTTCATACATCCGTGGTTCAGATACCCAAGAGGGTGTGGCGGGACAAATGGTGTTTACCCCCAGTGACTTATCAAATGAGTAGACCGGAATACTTTTTGAAATCTCCTCTAACCTAGATCGATTTTTATCTATTCCATTATAGTATCGTTGCACCTCATAAGATTCTGTCATCAGGACACATGAATTGTCTTTAGTGGGCATGGTTGCATTCATGTAAATAATTAAATCAGGGTTATCTCTGTCGTAAACCCACAGATCATTTGGGTTGGGACGAGTGGTTTCAAATGACTCTGGATCATAATCATCACGAATACAAACTTTTAATTTATTCACTCGTAAATCCTAAACTCTGATAGATCTTTATGTATTCCAGATGACTCTAAGTCAGGATTATCATCTTTGATATTTTCAAACAAGTAAAGTCCTCTTGCTGCCTGTTCAGGGGGAAGATACATGTTCCATCCAACAGTATCAAACGAGTCATCTTTGTACAGTCGATCCATATGTCTACCCTCGTAACGAGAAACCTTAAACCAGTTATAAGCGTCCTCATCATCAGTAAGAATCATTCCACCTTTCCCTATAGGGATGTGTTTCCTTCTGTGAAACGAAAGACAATAATACGAACCGGGAACATACATTCCACGTTTCATTCTAGTCGCGGAATCATAAACTGGGTGTGGGTTGAGTGGATACGCACCTGACCATTCTTCATCAACAAATTTAACACTACACCCCGCGTGCTTTATTGTACACGGAACAGACACATAGGTTCTTCGCGGAACTTCTACAGTCCCAGATGCATTCAGATACTTCAAACACAAAAACATAGCATCAGTGCAGTTATCAACTGCAACAGCAAACTTACTTCCACCGTATTCTGCTAGTTTTTTCTCAAAGACATCAACAACATCCCATGGATCAGAACAATTATATTTTTCCATCGTGTAGGATAAAAGTTGTTCATCATATTCAAGTGGATCTAACATGCTGCTCCACGCTTTGCGTTTTCCTCTGCATCATACATTGAGGGAGTTTCTTCTCTAGTAATTTTATCATAGTACCCACCAACGACAAATCTTGACTTGGTTGTGCATGTTTCAAGGGTACATTCTGGATCATATGCAAAACCGGGAACAACTCTGAAATCAAAACTAACTCTAGTCTTTCCCGTCTCGTTATCAAGATTACCATGCCTACATTGATTAAGATAACCAATAAAGAACTCACCATAATCCATAGTCACTGGTTTAAAATCACCCATACCCGGAATAGACTCCATCCAGATACTATTGGTATCAAAACACTTTGTTAGAGGAAGAATAACATTAACTTCACCTAGAGGGTGTTTGTGATCTGGATCACCATCGGAGTGCCATTTATATACCGCCTTCGCTCCGGGACGACAAAATCTAATTCCCGGTAGTGTTTGAAAAATCATTTCGTCATCTTCAAACATCGGATGGATAACCTCTCGGATAAATGCTCTGTACAGATCAACGAAATCAGTCCACCCAGAATCAATTTTTTCATAAAACAACTTATGAAAAGAAGTCTTAGTGTCTGTTCCTAACGTAAGATTAGTTTTTTCTTCCTCGTTATCAAGAGCATCTAGTTCACAGTCATAGACGCTCTGAACTAAACCCTTAAAGTCATATTTGTTAGTGTCATATTTTACTATTCTCATATTTGTAGTTCTCCATAGTATCATACTTCGGGTTCTCTAAACACTTGTCAATAAAACCACAAAGCGTGTCGTCTGCGTCAATATATTTAGTTGCTAGTTCATAATTAATTTTGACGTAGGGTTCCATTTCTTTATATAATTCTGGTCCAATTCTCTTCAATATTGTACCAAGTTCGTCCAGCGAATTCCAGAATAATATACCACGTTCATCAAAAAAAGTTGAAACACTTCTTGCACCAAAAAAGATTGGCACGTTTCCCGTTATAAAACAATCCAGTATCTTTTCCGTGTAGTAGTAATCTTTTATCGCATTTTCCATAGGGATAGAAAACATGTAATCAACAAGGGAATCTGATTTTAAATCTAGAGTGCCTTTTGGTGATCCCTCACCAAACAAGTCCAATCTATCTGCAAATCTCTCTGCTACAGTGTGACGAAGTGGTCTATCACCAATTCCACCGTATTCTGTTTTTCCCTTTAAAGAATATATCTTAGATACTAATCTAGTCTTTTCATGCAAACCATGAGATTCCTCTTCTACAGAAACCCAGTCTGCCGGTATAAATTTATACTTAAGTGGATCTCTACTCAAGAGGTTTTTATCGTGGGTGAATATTAAATCAAAGGAGTCCTCTAATTTTTTTATATCATCATATATGTGACCCCAGACGATAGGAGATTCCATGAGTAAACCAACTTTAATTTTAGAATCAACTTCTTTGACCATTGGCAACATTCTGTCTGTGAATATAGTTATACCATCCCACTCAGGTTGGTTTCGTACATACTCAAGATTAGTATTTGGTTTTATAAACTTTGCTCTGTTTTCTTCTCCGCGTATGCCGGAGTAAAGACCAGCATCTTTCCATGTTGGTGCATGTGAATTTTCAATGTCGAAAGTATTAATCTGTCTCATACCAACTCCCATGACTTTTGAAAAAATCCATCATAATTTACGTCCGATTTATTTTCTGGATTAAACCAGTCTTTGGGTGCGTACACCTTTTCATTTTTACCCAACCATGCTGCCCACCAACTGAAAGAACTATTTGCAATAATATTAACGTCACACTGTGTCATCATGTACATGTCGATATATGCTCCACATTGTCCGTGTTCGCTTGTATCAACGATAGCGTATGGTCGATCCAATTTGAAATTCTTAACACACCATTCAATATCGTCACTAAAAACTAAAACAAAAGAATCTGATTTATCATGATTTTCTAAGCAAGAGTTATAATAATCTATGCCTAGCGTGGTATAAATTTTATCCAATACTAGATAATCTGTTCTTCTCACATGTAATGAGATTTTTTTCTTTCCACTCGGGACTCTATCAAGAATAGCATTACCTGCTTGTATAAACTCGTCCTTAAACACGAACTGTTTTTTAATTTCATTTTCATAACCAGAAAAATATTTTGAGTTTTGAAAATATCCAAAGTATTCTGTGTTGTCTGGTTGTTCAAAAACTAATGGATCAAAATGAACGTGTCCCTCGGGTTCAACGTAAACATCACCCAAAGTATTTGGTCTATCAGAAATGTCCTTACCTACACCAGAGAAACACTCATGTAACATAATACCATTTGGATAAAAATCATGAGGATACCAGAAATTAAAATTGTTAGTTTTTGCAACGCTATAGAGCATTGCGTACTGGAACATCTGGTTACCTAGTCGTCCCCAGTTTCCAAGTTTACTGAAAGTTATCATAGTGTGAATACCGAAAATTTCTTTGACTGTTTTAGAGGAGTTCTTGTCATTGACTCCCATTTATTTTTATTATTCTTTGCATCTGCTTGGAAGAAGAAAGGAACATGTGGTGCGTATACATTGAACCTTGGTTGTAGTTCATATGCAATACCAACATCAAAGGGATGATTCTTTCCATAGATCCATCGCTTCCCTGTTTCAATTACTTCTTTTGCCATCTTTTCATTTAACCACATAATCGAATGAGTGGCAAATACTCTTTCAATTTTCATCCATCCATTGCCAACATCAATAGCAGAATAATTACCATCTCCATGAGAAGTCCCCATGTATATGGCATCAGCATCGTCTGGAATATTTTGTAGGGTTGTAGTAAATACCGACTCTTCAATATCTACGTCATCTTCAAGAATTAAAAGAGGAAAAGATTTATTATCGATTGCTTCTTGGAGAACTCGAAAATGAGACTCCGCACAATTTCTATAGTGTTCTTCACCTTCTCGGACTCCCTCATGTGGAGGGATATCGGTAACGGCAGAAAAGCGACTAGCATTATCCATGCATAATCGCTCACACAATTCTTCCATTAGTTTATCGTTTTCCGTGGCGGTATCAACATTAATCCACCTCACTGGAACATTACAAAGATCAATTTTCATAGCGAACTTATCTCGACTTTCCTATATGATATTTAGGACACAATTCCCAATCATCCCTTTCGGAGTATTTAATAATCTTAATTTTACTTATAGGGGTAATTGGATCGGAACTTTTATCCACATCGACTATATTAACTAGTCCCCACTGACCAAGCAACCCAGCAATTGCATTTCTTCTTCCCTCGTCTTCTTCAGAAAAATCTGATTTAAGACCATCAAGAGAAAACAATTCTTTGAAGTGTACAATATAATACTTTCCCCGTTTGTGGAGAATGTGACAGGACTGGTACAACTTTTTGTCTTTTCGAGAAGAAACACCAATCCGTGTTAATGTTTCTTTTACCTTTAAGAAGTCTTCATCTGAGTTTAAAGTCACCTCGATGAGATCTTCAACTTCTATTTTCTCACCCATATTTTTCACCTTTTTAAATTAAATCATACTATGATTCTCCTTTATGTAGGTTTTCGAGGTGTTCTAATTGCTTGTGAGTGAGGATTCTAAGTGCCTCCTCTGCTTTCTGGTTAGAATATCCATAGTGTTTCTTGACAAGTTCCAGACTCTCCGGAGTTGTCGCCTTGTTCCACTTGGAAAATCTCTTCCTCTTCCTGATAGAATTCTTCAAATAGTGGTACTGCATCTTGGGATCAATTCCATGATGCATATTCATATTGTTTGCCTGTATGATTGTGTCAGGAAAATATGACAAACACTTGTTGACAACGAAGGGAACATATTCTTTTTCTGTCACATCGGGCAGATCTTGAAATATATCCTCTTTGTTGTAATTGACTGAATTTAGAACTTCACTTAGATTCATGTTGATTTTACACAATCTCCAACAGAAGAGTAGTCTCTAATGGTGGCAACCATTACCTCATTTCCTCTGAATGCCCACTCTGGTTCATCTTCAGTCCCCCGAACAAACCGTATATCATAGTCAGGATTTATTTCCAATAGTTTTGCTTTAACTTCTTCAACACTAACTTGCATGTACCCATTGTACATGTCTCTAACGTCATCAATACAAATGGTGTGGGTATTTGAAGAGAGATTTTTGATATGTTCCAGTTCCTCGATGAGAGGACATATTTTTTCTGCCCGACCAGTTATCCCTCCCGAATAATGTGCGTCTAACCAAAAGAATATGTCTGTTTTTATATCATGACACATGTTATAGAGTTCCTTCGCACTACTTCCAGAATATACAGTAACATGAGGCATGTCTTTGAATCGGGTAACATTTTCGGAGTATAGAGTTGGTTGAAACTCTATGGTCCTAATTTTTTTAAATCCAACATCGATTGCCATTAGTGTGGCGGACGCTGTTGGTCCAGTCCCAGTCTCCACGAAACAACATTCTGGACTTTCCATTGCGTACATTTCGTTTAATGTTTCACGACGAAGTGCCATCAGTCTATTCCTTCCATGATATAATAATCATCTTGCATACTTGTTTTAACATAGGTGTATCCATACGAAGCAATTACCTTTCGTGTGTGTTCTACCCACTCTGATCCTTCTAACCAATCATTATGCTCGAAGGCAACTGTTCTAAATTTATATTTGTCATGTGGTAACATTTCAAATACCTCTAGTATTTTTTCCGAGGGTTCGATGTCAACGGACAAAAAATCAATTACCGCAGGGGCATTATGCTCATCCAGCAACTTTTCGTAATCAATTTCAAGGGCAGATTTTTCAACACAAATTGTGTTTGGTCTGCTCTTCCAGTCATGTTCAATTCCACGTTCTTTTGAAAGAGGAACATAAACATTATTTTCAAAACTCTGATCAATCGCTATCCCTCTCCAACCATAATTTGCCTCAAGTAGTGCAGTGTTGTTCCACATCCAAGGGACAGAACATCCAATGTCAAGAAAGTATCCATTTTCTTTTTCATCGAGAGTTTCCACCACCCAAACATCTTGATCACACTCAGAGAAAACACCTTTAATATCTGGGTATTGTGTTTCAATACCCCACTCGCCATTTAATTTTTTCATTTAAAATCACACTCCATCATAATATTTGTAAGACATGCGGTTAGATTAATTTCCGCGTCAGCAACAAACGCTGCCTTGTATTGGTAATCTGCAAGAATCAAAACTGCACTCGGAATAGATTGCGGTTGCATCTTTTCATAAAGACAGTCATAGATCTTCCGGAAGATCAGACTCTGATCATTATGGATATTAGTAGACACCCATTTACGGACACTGGTGAAGTCTTTCTCTTTAAGATACTTCATCAATTCTACGACCTTTACATCGCCCGAATCAGAGAGAACACCCACATCAATATCCCCACCAACTGCATAGCGTTGACATTCATTGATAATACGTCTCCAGTCTGGAGCATAGCGAGTGATCAACTTGGCAATAACTCGCTGGTCGTAACCAACACCCTCGGCATTCAGAATAAACTCAATACGGTTTAGGAATGAAGGCATCAATTGCTTCTTCTCATTCGCACCAAAACGGAAGTCGATACATGTGCATCGTGAATGAAGCGGTTCAATAATCCTGTTCTTGTAATTACAAGTCAGAACAAACCGACAGTTCTTTGAGAACTCTTCGATAAAACCACGAAGTGCTGGTTGTGTAGACTGAGCATTTGAATAATCGAACTCATCTAGGATCACAACCTTCTTCCGTTCAGATAGAGAAATCGTACTAGCAAAGTTTCGGATCTTTGTACGAAGTGTATCAATGTTTCCATCTTCTGAGCAGTTGATTACAATATGATCACAATCTAGTTCATCACACAATGCCCGTGCAACGGTAGTCTTACCACAACCGGGACCGCCAGAGAGGAGGAGATTCTGCATCTCCCCACTCTCGACGATTTCCATAAAGGACTTTTTTAGTTCTTCAGGTAGAACGCAATCTTCAATTGTCTGGGGGCGATACTTTTCAACCCACAAGAATTCTTCTGTCATAGTTTCAACCATTGTATACGGAGTCCGAGTCAAGAGCAATGTAATAAGTAAGATTAATATCGTTATTTGTGAAACGACTCACAACCTTGTCTGAGATAGCGACCGAGTAATCACCGGGGAGCAACTTAAGATATTCACTCTTAAGATACATCTTAAAAGAAGCATCAGGTGCTTCTTCCGAAACGGTGATAGAGTAACGATTACTGGTTACATCATTCTTGTCCATCGAGATGAGATCAATAGATCCATTATTGTCCGTAATACAAAGATCAGGAAGACGAAGAACAGCAGACGCACGTTGAAGTTCAATAAATTCTCTGTTTGAAAGATCGAAGTGAACAACGGTCTCTGGCATATTAAATTCTCGGTCGGGTCTACAACCCTTAACGAGTTTCGGTTCTGCATAATGATACACAACGTCAGTAGAACCACTAGAGATGGTTACATGTTTGTCATGGAATTCTAGTTCAGGATCATCGAACAAAGAAATTGTTCCGAGGAACTTACTAAGATCCCAGATGGCAAACTCAGAGGGAAAATCCTCCTCGAATGTTGCTTCGACCATGATGTTCTTCATGGGAGAAACAGTAACTTGTTCCCTACCGGGAACGATATGGAGATTTGCATTTACTCCATTGAAGTTTTTTAGAATGTCGATTGATTGCTTTGATAGTTTCATTTTAGTTGTCATTTCAGTTGTTGTCATTATTGTAGTAGTCCTCATAATCTTCTGGGGTTAATCCCCCCTTGGCAATGTCTCGAACATTGTTCTTTGCATTGTGTCTGCGATTTCGCTTTTCACTCTTTCTTGCCGACTTGTAATACCCATGATAGTCATGGTCATCGAAACGACCTTCTCCTACAGGGGGACGATCTTTCTTCTTCTTTTTCATACAAAATCGCCTGCCAGATCTAGTAGATTATTCAACTTCTTCTCCAAGAGGAAATTTGATGCATTACTAAACAATCCCTGCCCCGGACGGATCTTAATTTCTTGTCGTTGATTTTCTCGAATACTTTTTTCATTCTTATATGTCCTAACGATTTCATCTCGTATTGTATCAGGAATACAGGTAAAGTCAACCAGTGTTTGGTTACGTTTCCAATTTTCCATTTTCGAGAGTTTGCCCTCAGAAATCAATTGCATCATTCGCTTTTTTCCAACTGGTTTTTGTCTCTTGCCATCGACAATAAACGTATCCCCGTCAGATAGAATATTAGGAATACCATCAGAGGTATCTCCCTTTAGAATATGTTCTAGTAGAAAATCTTTAGGATTCCTACACTCAAGCAATTCCTTCTTAATCGGACTATACTGTTTAATTGAAGGATACCTTTGAAGTTGCATAAAGTCCTTATCATTAGACAGAATCATAATCTTTTCATCACAATGAAACTGCTGACACACTACGGCAATGATATCATCTGCTTCTGTGTGTGGTACGCGAAGTTGCATGTAAGGAAACACTTCACTGATCTCAGAAAGATATTGTTCAAACAATCCAAAGACCTGATTCCAATCATGAGAATCATCCTTCTTTTTCTTCTTTCTATTTGCCTTGTAGTTTGGAAAAACTTCTTTCCTCCAACAATCAGAAGACTCAAGACATAGAATTACTTCTCCGTACTCATCCTTAAATTGTTTTCGGTACATACGAATAGTATTCATAAACAAATGCCTGAGCATATATTCATCTAGTTCTTCGTGGAGTTTTCGGTGTACAAAATAAGAGGCGAGAAACAACTGGTTCGTATCGAGGAGAATCATTTAAAAAACTTTCAAAATTACTGTGTTTGCGTTTAGTCTTCCGTTTGGACTCTTAACCATACTGTGTTGAGAGTTCCAAACCTTATCAAGTGTACTCTGGTTCTTAATTGTTTTAATAATGTCCTTTGGTTTCTTGATTGTTCGAGACTCAGACTTATCCTCGTCAAAGTTCTGAATGGTAGTTCCCTTGATCGATAGAGTCTGTCCTACACATGCATAGTATACACTCAAAGTGTTGTACTTGGTACTATAAACTACGACTTTTGAAGAATCTAATATATTGACTGGATCAATACTTTTGATTCCAAACTCCTTTGAGGACTTTTCGTATTGTACTTTAGACACAACCTTCGCTGGATCAGTCTTTCTCTTCTTTCGTGATGTTTTATTGTTCGCATGATATCTCATACAATCAGAAACAAGACCTGTCATAAACTTATGAAGTTGCTTCTGTTGTCTTTTACCAAGATAAGAATAACCCTCCATCAGTTGCTCGTCTTTGCCTTTCAGAAGTTCATCCAGTTCTGCTAGTGCAGGAGCGAACACCAAAGAAAGCATTTCTGCTTGGCGATAACCAACATTATTTTGATTCAACCACTTGTAGATGTTAATCTGCTTGTGGTCATCCGTCTTGTTCATTAGAGATTCATTGACCGAATCACATAGACCCATCATCTCTCCTGCAAGTTCAGTGACTTGATTTTTCATTCTCTCTTGTGGAGAGATTACAACCTTCTCAGAACGAGATGCCTTCTTAGACTTACCAAGACCAATCAGTTTAGTAATATAAGTTTCAACCACATCCGTGAGTTGGTTGATATGCGGAAACCCACGGGAAAGCATTCTACAATAATGACCGTATGTTCTAAATTCTTTCAGAGGAGATCTTTTTGCAAGATTAATATCTTCATCCGTCCAAGAACTACTCTTATCCTTCATCCAATCAAGAGTCCACTTCTTGTAGTTTCTCTTATCTGAAGTAGTGACATACCAATTGATACTTATAAGAACATCTCCTGCATCAACATCTTCCAATGGAATATCATTGTCCCAAGTTGGTTCTGAACCATACGCCTTTTTAATATAATCACGTTTCATTTTCATCTACCATACACCTTCCATGCTGTAGCAACCATTTCTTTCAATGTGTATTTTGGTTCCCAACCTGTAATATTTCTAAACTTGTCAGAGTTTGCAATTAGGACTTCAGGGTCTCCTGTTCTCCGTGGTTTATGTATTACATCTAACTCTTCTCCTGTAACGGAAACAAAATTTTCAATCATATTCCACACAGAAAATCCCTGACCAGATCCGAGATTATACACACCGGTAACTTCCGCGTCAAGTGCGATCATGTGTGCAGAAATAATATCTTCTGGATGAATATAATCTCGAATAGCAGTTCCATCTGGAGTGTTATAATCTGTACCGTAAACATAAATTTGACTCCCACTGAGAATCCGTGAGATGAAGGTAGGAACTACGTTGAGTTTTTCTGTCCACCGAACATCAGTAACTTTTCCATCAATATGAGATCCTGCAACATTGAAGTACCTAAAAGAAGTGTATTCAAATGCAGGAATTGAATCTGAAACTTTCTTTAGAACATGCTCAACCATTAGTTTAGATTGTCCATATGGATTAATTGGTTGACACACTGTTTTTTCTACAATGTTGTCTGCGTTCTGCGGCATCCCATATACTGCTGCGGTGCTAGAGAAAATAAATCGATGAACGCCATTTCTAATAAGTTTTTCTACAAAACTAATAGTCTTAGCAGTATTGTTATTATAATACCTCAAAGGATTCTGAACAGATTCAGGAACACATATATCTGCGGCGAAGTGCATCACTGCCGATGGTTTTTCATTTTCAAGAATACCATTGACCCATACATCGTTATCAATGTCACAGTTGTGTATCTGTGGTTTGTTCTTTCGTCTAGAGAATGTTTTTCTTAGATTCTCACATGCCTTAGTATCTTTATCAATAACAACAACTTTTCTTCCCGATGCCAGTAGGGCATGGACTGCATGTGATCCGATATACCCTGCACCACCTGTGACTAACACTGTTTCATGTTTCATTGAAATACTCCTGTAAACCAAGTGGGTGTATCAACATTCTTCCACTTAGCAAAATATGCTTTCTCGCCATTGTAATAATTTCTGTACGATTCAATCGCACACTCTACCTTATACCTATCGGGCATACACGTTGGATGTGGTGTGAGTCCAATATAAGGAAGTTGTGGTCTGTTTTCGTCACACCATTTAATTACCTTTTCGCTTTTATGGTGCTTGAGGTATCGACAAGTATATTCTCGACACAAAGCAAGTCCGTGTTCGATCAACCAATCATAATTTGCATCAGAAGCACGCACCCACTTTGTACATGGGTGGTTATAAAAAGATCTTTTGTATGGGGCGGTTCCTTCTGGTTGAACCGAACATAGCATCTGTGCTGACTCTAAAATCATTTTTACGACATGTTTATCACACGCCATCTTTGCTGCTCTAATTGGATTTTTATCAAGTACGAAGATGTTCATAGGTCTATTATACCTCAAAGGAAGACTCGTGTCAAGTCCTTAATTCAATCAGTAATTGGTAATCAATATTTCATATGATTCCTTACACCCGCCTTTTGATTTCATAGAATATCTCCATGTCGGGGTGTGTATATTGTAGTCCTTATAGAGTTCCAGTAGTTCTGGGTGGTCGTTGTATGATACTGCCCACTTCCCATTCATACCTTTTACACTATTATAAAATTGCATATGATTAAAATCTTTATGAGTGCTTCCTCGGTCACCATATAAAGTAGAATTATCTAAAAGATACGGAGGATCCATGTAGGCAAAGATATCTTTATGCTTTTCTAGAGAAACACTAAAGTCTTCGCAACCAACTGTCACCTCACCAGATGATCCAAAAAGTCCACCGAGTGAAAATTTCTTTAACTTTTCTATACATCTAGGATTCCAGTTCTTCTGTGAAGGAGACATTCCTCCAGAGAAAGTTGTCCCAGAAAAACTAGTTCGATTTAAAAGATAAAAATGTGCTGCCTTCTCTAATCGGTTCTCTAAGTTATCATATTCTTTTTGGATACGATAAAATTCTTCCTTGGGGAGAGGAATAGGAAACTCTAAGATACGAGCATGTAGTTTTTCTTTGTGATTAAGAACGTGCTGCCAAAAGTTAACCAACGGTTCAAAGATATCATAACCATGAACGGTGATACCTCTAGATGCACACTCCCATTCAAGGGAACCTCCTCCGAAGAACGGAGAAACCATCTCAGTGATATCTGCGGGGAAGTAGGGCATCAACGCACTGATTGCGTATGACTTTCCGCCGGGATAGCGGAGCAACGATTTTGATCTTTGACCTTCTTGCATTATCCAGTTAGTTTACTAAAGTTACCCGTCTTCACAAAGGTAATTTGATTATCGAACTTATCTACGAGTTGATCAGACTTATGACTGATCACAAACACATGCGTATTCGCACTGAGGACGCTCATCAACTTCATGAACTCCTCTGTCCCCACTGAGTCCAAGGAAGAATCAAACACTTCGTCCAGAATTAATAGATTAGTATTTGCACTATTCTTAAGTCGAGCGATCTCTCTCCATGCTAGGAGCAGAGCAAGATCGATTCTCATCTTTTCTCCTTCAGAGAAAGACATGTAACTAAATTGATCTCGGTGTCTACTCTTGATTGTTTCATTGAAGTTTTCATCTAGGGAGAACTGGGCGAAGAATCCCATGTCAGTTAGAAACTTATTAATAAGTTTGTTCATGATTGGGAGATAGTGACGAATGATCTTAGACTTAATTCCTGTATCCTTCAGTAGATTTCCAAGACAACCAAGGAGTAAAGCATCCTCTTTGAATTTGTTCTTTTCCTCACCAACGCTGTCCATATCCTTTTTATACTTCTTCAATACCGTGGCATTTTCAGTGTTGTCCGTTCGAGCAGACTTACTTTGGATATCTTGTATTTCTTTTGTTAGTTTTCTTGAATACTTTTTACTTGAGTCGATGTCGCTTCTTCGTTGAACAATTTGCTCATGTACCTCCTTCGCTCTAGTCGAAAGATTTTTTAAGTCATCTAGAGATTCATTTTTCTCTTGAATTTGTTTAGCAATATCTTCGAGACCAGCAACAAATTCATCACGCTTTGCCTCAAACTTTCCAATGAGTTCAGATTTAACAGAATCAGGAACACCCTGTGTACAGGTCGGACACTGTTCCATGTCTTGCATATCAGTTATCTTCTTGACGTTATTGTCATGTGTCTTCTTGATAATAGTTTTCATATTCTCAAACTTAGACAACGACGACTTAACAGAATCAATATCACCTGTCTTGTCAATCAATTCTTTTTGTTCATCCAGAAGACCACTGACCAATGATTCATTTGATTCTACCAGTGCATCGGTTACTTCTAGTTCTTCTTGTAGAAGAGAAATCTTAGAGTCATCTGCTTCTTTAACAGAAGCAATATGATTTTCAACGATCTCGATCTTGGACTTTAGAAGTTCTGCTTTATTATCTAAATCCTTGATCTCTTCTTTCTTAAGAGAGACTCTAGTCTTTAATACAGTATTCATATCAGAGAAAACCTGAATGTCTAGAACATCCTCGATAACTTCTCGCCGGTCAGCAGCAGTCAGTTGCATGAACGGAACGAACGAGGAACTGCCGAGAATAACCACTTGAGTAAAAGACTTGTAATTCATCTTGAGAATATTCTCTTCAAGCATTCGTTGATAATCTTTTGCCTTTGCGTTTTGATCAATCAAGTTTCCGTTCTTGATAATCTCAAACTTCTTTGGTTTGAGTTGTCGGATAACTTGATATTCATCTTCCCCAACGGAAAAGGTAACTTCGACACAACAATCTTTTTCGTTAATTGAATTTACGAGTTGTGGAATGTTGATCTTACGAAATGGTTTACCGAACAAAGCAAACGTAATAGAGTCAAGGAGAGCAAAAGACTTCCCATGACCATTCATTCCAGACACTAGAGTTGACCTATGTCTGTCCAAATTAATTTCAGTTCTGTTATTTCCAAACGAACCAAAATTCTTAAATTTCACTGTATGGAATCTAATCATTTATTCTTTCCACAGGAACTACACCCACCCTTTTTCTTTTTCTTTTCTTCACAGTCTGTGCAAGGTGCTTCCTCTTGTGCTTCTACTGGAGTGGTCTCTGATTTCTTATATGGGAATGCATTATTGAGTGCCTCTTTTCGTTTACGGCAACCATCACATCCCTTCTTTTTCCTGATCCATTCTATCTTGGTAACATCACCAATCTTGGTGATAATTTTTTCTACTGTGTCTCCTACACCTTCTGATTCTTCGCTCATTGTGATAATGCCTCCATGTAAATTTCTTCTATTAGTCTCTTTAATCTAGAAACATTAATTCCTTCTATGGTTTCATAGAAATCTTCTGCTTCTTTATAAATCAAGGACAACGTGTCCAGTGACATGTCTGCTACTTCTGTGTCTTCTATAACAGAGGAATCATCATTTTCGATGATAGTCAGACTGCCTACTTTTGCGTCATAAAGATTATCGACAAAGGTATCAAATTTACTTTGACTTTTTCTTTCACGCACAAACAATTTCAAATACTTGTTTTCGTATTCAGACAAGTCATCAATATTAGTTTCATCTGTGTAATCAATATGTAGGAACATTCTCTCATCGTTCTCAATGTGGTCTAAGTCTCCAGACTCTGTGTCATAGACATAAAATCCTTTTTGTTCGTGGAGATCAGAGAATGTAATCTGATAGGGTGTTCCTAGATATCGAACATTATTTTTACTATGTCTCATGTGGAAGTGACCAGACCACACTTCACTGAATCGGCGAAGAAGGTTATCACTCATACCACCATCAAATTTAACACCTCGAAGAACCTCATATCCTGAGAGTTCAAAGTGACCACACATAATGTCCGCATTACTATTCTTTAGGAATTCATCACACTCTTTTTTATTTTCTTTATTGATCCACGGGACCATTCCAAAGACTTTACCACCAAGAGTGATATCCGTAGGACTGTCTATTGGGATAAAGCATTCATATCTCTTACCAAACAATTCTGTTAAAGAGTTAACCTCGTTTGTATTTTTATAGTAAGTGTCGTGGTTACCGATAAGACAATACATCTTAATATTTCGTTCTTCAAGTTTCTCAATGAACCTTTCACGGACTTGATTAAGTGTATTGAAATTGACAAACTTGCGACGATCCATAAGATCACCCAAGTGTAACACAGTGTCTATGTTTTGTTTTTCACACTCTGGCAGGAATTGGTTTTCAATGAAACCAAGAAAATAATCTAAGAATTGTTGCGAGTCATTTCTCGCACCAAAGTGAGTATCAGTCAGAATAGCGAATCGCATTTATCATCTCCATCAGTTTTTTTCTTTTTGGTAGAGGACTTCTTCTTTTTCTTTTTAGGAGTAAAGTTGTCTATGTCCTTTGTTGACAGTTTGAAAAATTCTGCGTATGGATTACCTGTAGTTTTTTCTGGATCGAGAATTCTAGCAATGTCTCCCATATGATCGGCAGACTCAATAATTCTGTACTTTATATAACTTTGCTTTTTCTCTTTTTGGATCCGTCGAAGAAAGGCATAATAGATGATTTGAGTAAAATATGAAAACGGATTCTTTGATTTTGCAGGATCAAAATTGCTTGCGTACATGAGACAGTTTTCAATGGCATCGCCTACCATCTCCTCACGGAAATGATAGTTAATGAAGTTTGCTCGCATTGATAACCTCTCAGCAATCAAAAGAAAACATTCACCAATGTATTCGGACACGGGTGGTTTACCCTCGCCGATTTCTTCAGCAACTTTAATCTGATCTTTCCACTCGGACATTGCTTCTAGGAATTTTTGGTTGTCAACGTAGTGACTATCTTTATCGCTCATCGGGTTACACCTTATTTACTGTAAGTATACCATACACATTAGTGTTTGTAAAGTAATTAAGAAAGATAATCTTCTATGTTTGGTGACCAGTCACAATAACTGGTTCCAAAGTTAGGATCTGAGGTCTCGTCAATCATTCTTTCTTGTTGATTATTATTCATAATCTCCTCTATTAACTCCTCTGCACCCTCATCAACTTGATCTTGAATCAATTCTTCTAATCGATCCATGTCTATGTTTTTAAACTCTTCTTCCATTTTGTTTATTAGACTTTCTAATCCTTCTTGGTTTTGTTTATTAAACAAACCAAATGTTTTTCTTGATGGGATCTTCCCGCCATGATCTTCTAATTCTTTTTGTTGATTATATGATTCAATAACATCAGGACTTGGTGTAAATATTCCGAGAGTGAAGTTTTTTTCTAATTTAACTGTGTTCAATGTTGTTGATTTTAACCAATCTACAAGGATCATAGTTTCGTGCTTGCGACCCATTGCATCAATGAAATGCATATACTTAATTTCCATTGGTCTATTGACACGAATATGAGACTTTGAGTTTTCAATGATTTCTGCGACAATACTATCGCCACTTCGTAACTTAAGGACTTTGTAATTATTAGACATGTGAATCCTCCTTCAGATTGATTCTGATTATTTTGTGTTCAAAACCCTCGCCTTCGTAGATCTTGAGTCGATCTTCAAAGTGGCGAAGGGTGTGATTCTTGTGTTTTTTCCAAGATAGGTCATCTGCAAGGTCATAGAGTTTTGCGACATCTTTATGCTCCGACTTTCTTAATTGACGACCGATGCTCTGCAACACACGAATTCTACTCTTCGATGGTGAAGCGAACACAATATTATGTAGTCTTTTGATGGACACACCTGTACTAAATGTACCATATGACGCTATAATGATTGCATCCTCTATTTTTTCAGCGATGCGTCTGACTTCTTCTCGTAGATCTGCTTCGACTTTGCCGTGTATAAAGAAGACTCTTTTATCTGGATTCTTTGCTTCCATCATTTCATACAGTTGTTTACCGTGCTTCTCTACGAACTGAAATAATACGAGAGTATTACCCTTCAGGTTCGAGGAAAGATCACAGATAAACTTGTTCCGTTCTTGATTTCGCACGATGAAGTCAATTTCATCTTGATATGTGCTTCGCTTCATCTCATTACGAACTCTTTCGCTATGTCTTAACAGTATACCATCTATCTTCAACTCTGACAAGAGTTTTCTTTCCATCAGCGTTTTTGTTTTTGTGACCTGATGTACAGGACCAAATAACCCTTCAATTACCAGTTTATGTGTGAGAGAACCATCCAACGTACCAGTAGTTCCTATACGGACTGGACAGTCCTCTAGTTTAGTCATTATACCAGTCAAAGACTTTGCTTTGAAGAGGTGACACTCATCACCAAATACTGCTGCAAACTTATCGAAGTATTCCTTCGGTTGTTTATGGATACTCTGCCATGTAGAGATAATCACCCTACGTTTGATATCATCTTTTGGAACACCCGCCATGACTTTGTGACAATTTTTATCCACATGCCATCCCGAGATTTTAGAATAGTCCGAGAAGTCTGAGTATAACTGCGAAACCAGACTAGTAGTCGGAACGATAATCAAGATCTTTCTGTTATTTTCTATTTTATCCAAATGGTAACGCATAAGAGCGTAAATGATTAGACTCTTACCCGAACCCGTGGGAGACACTAGCAACGCTCTGTCGTCCCTGAGAGCGTGCGTGACGGCGTTCACCTGATGTTCATGGGGTTGGATAGGTTTGTCACCAATAGAGAGTGTTAAATGATCTTCCATATAGGATCGAACACTGTCTGTGGTGAATGAATGCGGTTTTCTTGGTTCTGCCTCTACCTTATATCCACGCTCAGTTGCAAAGCGATGGACATACTTCTCAAGACCAGCATAAATCTGCTGCGAGAACATGTTATAAAGTTTGATTTGTCCATCCCATATGCGTTTTCTGTACGCAGGCATATAGGCGTGACCGGGGACTTTGAATGTAAAGTAATCAGAGAGTTCTTTTGCGATACTACGTTCGCAGCGAACCCTAACATTTACCGTATCAACATTCTCTATTAAAAGGTCACTCATCCCTTTATTTAGGGATTATTGTCCGCCTAAGAACTTTTTCCAATCAATGGCATTGCGGATCTTATTGTGTCTGTATGTGACTTCCTTGACGGTAGCATCTAGGTACGCACATATTTCTTTATAATAACGAACCTGTTCCTGTAGGGTAATCAGATCATCGTCACTATCCATATAAATTGCAATATCTTGTTTGAGGATTTTTAGATCAAATGGTTCCCATCCCATATGTTCGAGAACCTCCGCATCCATTTTTCCTGTATAATATTCCCACTTGAGACGACGTAACTTATTGAATTCATTCTGTTTTCTCTCTAGAATGAGTTTCATGTCCAAGTAGATATTCAGATATTTGTTGTGTAACTGGGGAAGTCGCAGCGATTCTGCGTCCAGTTGAGTCTCGTCGATTTCACAATCTTGCAAAACCATTTGCTTTATTTTATCAAAGTTCATAACCACTCACATTAAAGAGATATTTATTTTCACCACTCCGTATGGGAGAAACGATTGAGTTTGAGGCGATGGATATCCTAGTCTGATTTCCCGTGTATGGTGTGATAGCATGTCGGATACCGCCGGGGAAGACAACAATGTCTCCCTCCTCTATTTCAATTTCTTTCGACATCCTGCACCCAGAATCGATTCCTATATGACTCAACATCTCAAACTGCATGATGTCATTATAGCGTTTATGGATAGGATTTTCAAGAGAGAAAAGTCCTCCTGTCCCTTTTTCGTATTGAAGATAGTAAACGGAACACACGGGAGACATGTAGTGAGTATGATACTTCATGGGGTGTTGTTCTTTATTGATATCATTCGGTTTTGTGTGGACTGCCCATGATTGGGTTATGTCTAAGTTGTCAATGTATCTACCAGAGAGAACAATTTTGTAGAAATGATCGTAACAAGACATAAAAGCAGAGCGTAAATCATTAACACATGAAATGTCTCGTTTCAGAAAGGATTGTCTTTTATTCGTTTGCTCAAACTGCTCCATGTCCTTTGGATCAGTAAGAACTTCTTTTTGTGTCTCTTCTATGAGATCTTGTTTATTTCTTTTATGGTTATTGTAGTGATACACATAGCAATCGAAACCAAAAACGTCCTCAACTGATTTAACGGTGATTGAATCATCGTTGTGTATGAAACCGGTTTCGGGATCTCTACAATGTAGTAGTAGTTCATCATCATCAAACAAATCAAAGAACTCATCAAATGATGTGGGGAGGACTTCGATATTTTTGTTCAATATTGTTGGTATCAAATCACGAAGAACCACCGTGTACTTTTTATTTTTAACGGTTGCTGTTGTTCTACTAAGCAGATTGTCTAAATCTCTAAAGTTTATCATAATAAAGTCTTAATACTTCTTCCCTTTCCTTCGTTGACACTCAGAGTGTACACTGGATTTGAGTCAAGTCAAGGAGAAAAGATCAGATCTTTCTAACTTCGTAGTAGTCGTAGGCGAAAGTCGCTGTAGATTCAAAAGGAGTCAGTTCGGTGACACTACTATCGAATTGAAAACCTGTGATCGAGATGGGGAACATATTTCTAAAGGTAACTTCAACATTTGGTTGCATTGCACTATTTGTGATTATAAGAGTACCATCACAGAAATGATCTTTATCGTTTGGATCAATATCAAAGTGATCATTAACTACAGTAGTTCTCTTGATCCAATCGGAAATCTCTCTCCAGTTACCCATATCCTCATCTACCAAGAAAGATATATCAAGATTAGCAAATCCCACTTTACTGGCAGGGTGTTTAATCTGAGCAAATCGGTTATCTTGAATTAGAGCGGAATCATATCCAAAATCAGGAAGTGCTGCTTTAGTTGTGAAGTATGTCATCTGAGGTAGAGCAGCAACAATAAACTGAAAGTAAGGTGGGTAGATATAGTTCTGCGATGATGGTTGACGATCAAGCACAGACTCTTTCGCTGCACTTTCTCTACCAGATGTCATCCCAGCGACAAAGTTACTGCCTTCAAATGGATTTTGTCTTTTTGGAGGTGTTGCCATACAAGTATGTATAAAAGAAACAGGGGGTTCCCGAAGGAACCCCCTGATCTTCATGACTTGTTAGTCAGAATCAATATGCGCCGACCGCACCGTGGAGTTTATCTACACGGAAGATTCTGTAGTATTGGTTCTCACGAATAGCACCGTTAAGCGAAGGATCAGGTTGCGAAACGAATGGGTTGTTGACCAATCCATATCGAGTCTTAAATCCAATCTTGGGTTGGAATGAATTCTCACCAACCGCACGAACCATCTGGAGTGGGACGTATGGGCAGTAGAACATACCAGCATCATATGGCGAAGATCCACGGTAACCTATGCAGCAGTAGTCTTTACCGACCTGTGAGTAGGGATCAACGAAGACCTTAATGTTGCCATTAAGAGTACCAACGAAGGTGTTTGCAGTATCATCAGCGAAACCGGGAACCTGTGGGGTTGGGGTTAGGTTGAGGAAACCACTCATTGCGAGAGCAGAAGCAACGTCGGAAGTAGTGATAAGAATGTTACCCTTACCGCGACGAGTTTCCTTAGCAATGGTGTTTGCTTCACGTTCGATCTGGTAGACCAGACCACGGAAGCGTTCTGCGGACCAACGACCATCAGAGTCTGCCTCTAGGTCGTAGACACCACCGACACCAAGACCAGCACCACCGTTATCACCAAGACCGTCAGTTAGGTAAGAAGCACCCGAAAGACCAGCGGACATAGCATCAGAACCGATTGCTGCCAGCATTTCAGTTGTTGAACCAGCACCCTTGTGTGCAAGGTCGGGTTGCTGTGCGCCGAGTTTAGCACCCTTATAGATGGTGCGGATAACTTCGCGGTTGATCTCGGCAAGAATCTCGGTGGAGAGAATGTTAGCGAGTTCAGTTTCAGCATCAAGACCGTGAACTGCCTTGAGATCCTGAGCGAGTTCAGTGGTGTACTCTGCCTTGAGGGCGCGAGTCTTGGCAGTAACCGACTGACGGTCGATTACGAATGCCATTTCACTGAATGGGTTGGTGGCATCATCACCAAGTGCTTCACCTAGTGCGGTAGACATACCAGCAGAAGCACCGTAGTTGCCAGCAAAGTTGGTGCTGTCAACGATAAGTAGTGGGTCCGAGGTAGTTGGGTTTACTGGAGTGTTTCCGGGACCGTAAGCAGTAGCACCAAAAGAGGTGTTTGCTTCGTTGAATAGTGCTTCAACGCCATCCTGTGTCTTGTACTTCGCCTTCATAGCAAAGATGAGTCCAGTGGGAGCGTTCATTGGTTGAACACCACAGACATCATATGCCATTAGGTTTGGCATCGCACGACGAACGAGCGAGATGAGAACGGGATCAAATGCGTTAACAGTGTTGAAGGTGTTCTCAGTTCCGGTTGCAAGACCCGAGTTGGTGGGTGCTGCTTCCCTGAGATACTGCTCTTGGTTCTCTAAGAGAATGGCAGTGACGTTTTTTCTATAATCATCAGAAATTGCGGGCATGTCGGCATGTTCGAGGACAGGTGCCCACTTAGTTCTGAGTTGTTCGGTAACAAATTGCTTTTCCATTTTTGAATTCTCCTTTGAATTATTTTGGAATACTTTATTAGATAATTTACCGGGTATCAACCCTTAAAGTTCGTCTGCTTTTCTACGTTGGCAGACCGTGTTAACATATCAGAGTAGAACTTCATAGAACCGTCGAGGGAGGGGGCGTGTACCTCTTCTGCCGACTCATTGATTGTGTCACCCACAATTTCATTAGCGAGTTCGTTTGTTTCTGAAACATCATTAAAGTAGTTTTCGCGGAGGACAGTTAGTTTATCTCTAAACTGATCTTCCGAATCGTATTCTAGTCCTTCAGCAAGGGACTGTAGTTTTTCGTTTTCTGCGTCGGTAAGACCTTCAGCGACTTCAGAGAAGACGTTGATGCAGCGAGAAACCATAGCATCCTTGTTGAGTTCTGTGTTCTTTTGAATCTGTTCGTCGAGTTTGGTTTCAAGACCACTGACCTTAGTATAAAGACCTTCAAGGATATCATACTTGTCATCAGGAACAGTAATATAGTGATCATCGAAAAGACCCTTGAGACCAGTCATGAAGGACTCGGCGATGTCGCTACGAAGACCACGCTCAATAGCGAGTTCGTTATCCTTCATCCACTCTTCGACAACGTAGGAAAGATAATCATCCATTTTAGCGGATAGTTCTTCGCGGAACTCTTCTTTATCTTCTTCTAGTTGAGCAGCAGTTTCTGCTTCGACTTCTTCTCGGAGCATTTCGACTCGAAGGGTAATAGCAGACTCGAAAATGATTTCTGCTTTTTCCTTGAAATCTTCGGTGAGTTTCTCACCAGAGAAGAGAGCGTCAAGGTCTTCTTTGACCTTCTTAACCTTCTTGCCGTTTACGGCATCAGTTGCCTTTTTGCCTTCGGCATCTTGGTTGTCGTCAACGTCCAAGATGACTGATGCTTTCTTTGCTTTCTTCTCGGTTTCTTTATCGGAAACTTCTTCCTCGACAGAATCTTCGTCATCTTCAGAGACGTAGGTTTCATACTTGATGCCTTCTTTTGCCATCATTTCCTTCATCTCCTTGTAGGACATTGCTTCCATCTTATCATGCATTTCAGCAACTTCTTCTTCAGAAGCATCTTTGTCGGATAAATCCTTCATCATTGCTTCCTTCATTGCTGCCATTTCATTCTTCATTTCTTTATCGTCCATTTCTATAAGCGAAGTTTTACCTTCTAAGATTGCCTTCGCTGTTTCAAGTGGGTCTTTACGAGTCATGGTCTGCTCCTTGTTTAACTCTGTGTTATCTATAATTAAATTAACTTTGACAGGAAATCAGCGAAGGCATACAACTTCGCTTCTTGAATCTCACTTCGAGTCGATGCTTTTTGAATCCTGTCACGATACGATTCAATATGTCTAGGTTTGAGAACTCCGTTGTTCCAAACCCATTCCTTGCCTTCCATGACTCCTTGAACAAATGCGTTGGGAGCAGATGGATCAGCAACAATATCTACTGCGGCGAGCATGAAGTCATCTTGGACTTCGTTTACGCCTTCTACGTTTTTAAGAGAACCCATTCCACGGGAGGAAACGCCAATTTTAACGCCCTCGTCGATCAGGTTCTTTACAATTTTACCATATGGAGTATCAAGGATCTTTGCCTTGCCCATAATATTGTCACCGTCAGTCTTGAGTTCCTTAATGATGTGGGAAACTCTTTCTAGATTAACGGTAGGACCATCTGGATGACCTAGTTCACCCATGCCTCGGTTCTTTGAAACAAAGTCTTCGTTGTATCGTTTGACTTCCTTGAAAAGAACTTTTTGGGGGTAGACACGACCGTTGCGGTTTTTCTTACCTGCCTCCATAAAGATACCTTCAATATGATATTGCTTGGAACCATCGGTTCCTTCTGTGATCAAGTTGACGTTATCATTTACTTCGGTAATAAGTAGCATCAGTTTTCCTTTTCGCCTTTATAATTCTTGTCAATGTAATCGAAGAACTTCTTCTTCTCTTCCTCTGATTTAAGATCAGCAGGAGACGAGATACCAAACTTCTTCATTGCTTTCTTAAAGAATGCCTCATACTCTGCCTTGTCACCTTCTTGAACATCTGTTGGGGTAACTAAAGTATCACCGAGGGTTTCTCTTTTTTCTTCTAGTGAATTGGCAATTTTACCAAGAAGAACTTCACCAATGCCGTCTTTGGCATCATTGAGTTTTCCTTGTTCCAATGCTCTTACAATATTTTCAACTTCCATTAGATTACTCCTTTTCGGACCTTATCAAGAAAGAAGTCTAATGTTTCTAGATAAGATGTTTTGCTATGAGACAGACGATTTAAAAATTCTATTCCGTTCTCATTATTTAGTAGTTTTAATATTTCCAATGCGTCTGTCGCCTCGGAAACTGTGATAACTTTCTCTTCTCCACTATTGAAGGTTAGTATACTGGGGCGTTCAGAGGAAACCACATACTCGAATGAATCTGTGATTTTCTCTTGATTCTCTTCTTCTTTTTTCTTTTTGTCTTCTTCTTCTTTTTTATCGGCATCAACAGCAGCGATTTTATCTTCTTTTTCTTTCATCGCTTCGTCGAATGAACCATCTTTGATGTATCGAATTGTTTCTTTTTCTGCTTGCTTGGGTGTAGAAAAAATCTCGTAACGCTCTTTGTCGATGTATGTGATTGTTGGTGCGTTTTGCCCAAGACCTAATCTTTTGAGGACAATCTCCTTGCCTTCATACTTAAATCTCTTGAAGAAATACTCTCTTGAGAAATTAGGGTCCAACATGGGGTCATCGAGAGTTCCTTCGATGTCTTCAGGGGTCGCTTCGCCCTCTTCTTCAAAAATGTTTACGATAGAAGAACTGCGTTTTGCAAATTTGGAATTAACAACATCAGAGATCATTGATTCGATTAGAACCTTGCTCTCTTTCTTGTCGTTATTTTCGATTAGATCTATAAGAAATCGCATTAGAATCCTCCGGAGTCATCCTTAATCAGTCCAAGTTCTCGCTCTTTCTGAATTTGTTTATCCATTCGCTTCATATCCTTTTCGGTCTGTTGAAGGATATTTCGCCTGACCCATTCTCTAGAATAGTAATCACCAATGTGTTCACCAACACTCTGTAATATATCTAGTCTTTCTGAAAGTATCTCGTAGTCTTTAAGTTCGGTAAAGTATGAATCAGTAACATATTCAAACTTAAGATCTTGTTCGACCTTCCACCAATCTTCTTCTTTCATCAACCCCTTAAGAATACATTGTGTTCTTAGTAGTTGAGTAAAGACACCATTGAATTTGGTACGAAGTCGTTCGACATATTTGTGGAATTTCAATTCATCTCGGGTGATCTCAGAAGATCTACCCATATTGAAACCGTTTTCTGCTTCCATTCGGGATGATGGAATACTGAGTGCTTTATATAGTTTCTTTAAGAAGTATTCAACATCTTCCATTTCACCGAGGTTCTGTCCACCATCGAGAGTTTCAATCTGGGTTCCCTTACCGCCTTCACGACGAGGTAACCAATAATCTTCGAGCATGGACATGTGTTTTTTATCATCACGAACTTCACCAGTGGATGCATCGTATGTTAGTTTTGTTCGGTATCTGTTCATAAGATCACGAACGTATGCCTCTGCCTTGTTCTTTGGAAGAGAACCAACGTCAATATAAAAGATTCTTCGTTCTGGCGCACGCGAGATTCTGTAGATCACCACGGCATCTTCGATCATACGAAGTTGGTTGAGTGGTTTAATTGCTTTATGGAGATAACTTATCGCACGGTTGGAGAGTGGATCAAAAAGACCTGAGTGGTAATAGCAAATAGACTCAGGAGAAAGTTTAAGACCTTCTTGGTCTGTTGGGTTGTCTCTAAAAGTGTAAAATTCTTTAACACCTTTGATATACTTTGTCCCTGTTTTTTCGTCTGTTGCCTTTTGTACTTCTGCCATCTTCTTAATTTTAAGTGCATCAATAGGTCGAAGTTCAATTATTCCCTTTTTGGGATTGGTTTTATCAATGATAATATGGTAGTACCCCTTACCATCAATAAACCATCTTCGGAAAATTTCATATCCTCGATTACTAAAATCAAGAAGTCTTAGAATCTGGTCGTATTCTTCATACATCTTTTTCTTAATTTGATCTGAGATACTAACCTGATCAAGAATCAACTCGACTGGTTTGCGTTCGTCGTCAAGTACAATTGCGTCGTTACATACATCCTCGATAGCACTTTCCACCTCTGGGTGGAGAGACATCTCTCGATACTTTGCAATAAATTCGGATTCTGTTTTAAGAGAACCATCAAGATCAAGGTACGCTCCGAAGTACCCACCTGCATCGACTAGTCCTGCATCATCTAATAGGGGAGGAACAAACGACTTCGCCTCTTTCACACCCAAAGAAGGGTCTAAATTTGGCGAAGGCGTTTGTTGCTTTCTTCCTATACTAAAACCAAAGAAATCTATTGGCATAATTCACCTCTTGTTATCTATCACTCACCGGGGAACGCAGCATCACCGAGAGGGACTCGATTACTACCAGTTCCATCGTTTGTGAGGAAGTAAGAATAGGCGAGCGTCACGGAAAATTCTGCTAGTGCTTCATTATCATATGCGGTATCAATTGCAGAAACCGATTTGGGCCAGCAGTGGAACATTGTATAAGTTTTAACTGGTTTACCAGTACGATCGAGTTGGTCGATACTCCAGTTGGGGAAAAGAACATTGTTTAAGTTATGCTCTTGGTCCGCAACATTCTCAACTGCGTCATTGAGATCGTTCATCCAACGCTCAAACGCATTTCTTGTCGAGAATTCTCCATCGACCAATAGGGTGATATCCCAATCGGCGTAGGTTCTTTTACCGGGCAGTTTGAGATTTCTGCCACGATAGTCTACAGGAATCTCACCAATTTCTGATGCTGGTAAAGATGCTGCTTTGACAAGGAACCCGACCTTATCTGGTAACGATGTCTTTCCGATGTTACCTTGCACCCGGAAGAATGCAGGGCGAACGCCACCGGTAGAAAGTGCTGATTTAAATCTTTCGATATTCATGTGTTATATCTCCTTTTCTATGTAGGGCGTATTACGAGGAAGACCCGCCAATTTCATCAAAGTTGATGCCAGTTCTTGTGGCAATAAAGTTAAGAGTAATGAAGTTAATCGAACGGGTTGGTTTGATAAAGATATCTGCAACAAACTCGTTTCTATCAATTATCTCGCCAGTGTTGTTTGATTCATCACATACAACCTTGAAGTCGATCACACCTCTACGAGATTGAACTTCTCTGAGGAACGGTTCAATAAGTTGTCGGAAGGACGCACGGGTAAATGCATCGTTCTGCTCAAAGAGTTGAAACTTCGCGGCAGTTGCGATTGCCTTCTCAAGAACAATGAAGAGTCGTCTCACATTGATTCTGTCGAATGCACTTGGTTTACTCTGCATGGTCTTGTCTCCGAAGAGAACAGTACCTTCTCCGGGGAAGGAGACTACGGGGTTGATTCCGTTAATGTAAAGTTCATCACGCTGTGCTTTGAGTGGGTTGTATGCAAGTTTAACGACTCCGCGAACTTGACCACGGTTGAAACCAGCAGGCGAGAACCAAGTTTCGGTCTCGTTGTCTGATCTTACCGCAATACCTGCGATGTCGCCGTTAAGTGGAACGAATCGGAAGACATCGTTGTATCGGTCATACATGTACTTATAACCACTGTCGAGAACTGCATAGGACGAAGATACGTTTAGGTTATCGCTGGTGAAGTCTACATCACCACCGGCATCCGAACCGTTGAGTCCTTGACGGTATGCTGAGACGTTTGCCGTGGCAATTGCCGCACTCTTGGAAGCATTTCCAGTAGAGTTTATAACAGCAGTCTTAGCAGGAGAGAGGAATGCAACTGCATCCTTTCTTGATGTAACAAGATCAACAAGATTCTTCGCTTGAATTCCTTCTTGTGGTCCACCAAGGATAAGAGAAATATCAACAGTTTCACTGTCGGCAAAGAGTTCATATCCATTGGTGTAGTAGTCGTCTCCTTCAGGAGCGGCATCTCTTCCACCACGCAAAGATTCGTAGTAGTTTGCATTTAGCGAATCGAATGTACCGCCATCTGAGGTGGAATCGGCACCGAATGCAAATTGCCCAGCGACGACAGTATCGTATCCGGGGTCCGCCGCAGACCAAACATACTTGGAGTTTGCGTTAATGAAGTCCTTGAAGTAGATTGAAGAACCATTTTCTCGTTTGGCATTCTTTGCCTTAGAAAGTGATTCAAATCGTTCGAGAACAGTTCCCTTTGTTCCTGACCAATCCCCGTCTTCATCGATCACAATGGCGTGGAGTAGATCGAAAGAGGCACCATGTGCTTCAACGGAGGAACTAGTGGAAGGTAGTTTAGTATCAAACTCGTTGTGATACTTCCAGAGAACATTTGCAGCGGTTAAACCAACGTCACTGCTGTTAAATGTATTTCCGGTTGTGACTTGACCGAGAAGAATAATACTATCACCAGTGGATACAGTGGTGGTTCCGTGACTTTCCGCGAAACCAAACCCAGATGCACCAATGTGAACGATAGAAGTGCTGTTGTTAACATTAGTAATTCCTGTAACGGGAGCGTAACCACGAACACCATTTTTAACAATACTGACGTAACGACTTTGTGCCCCATCAAGAGTCACACCGGGACTTACATCAAAGGAAAATCCAGCAGACTGTCCTACAGCGATAGTTCGATTGTTAGAACCTGCTCCAACCGTCAAGTTCGTAGCAGCAGTGTAACCGGTAATTGTTTGTGCTGCTCCCCTTTTAAGTCTAAGGAGATCATTGTTTAGAAACACGCCAGAATCTGTGTTTCCGTGTTCAAATACAATTCCTGATGAGGTTGTTGATACCGACAAGACTCCTCTCGTTGATGTTGTGTTGACAAAAGGAGTTAGTTTCTTTTCGGTGTTGTCTGAAACGGAAACTGAAATTGAGTTTCCAAGTTTTCCGGGATATTTTCCGAGGAACTCATGATTTGCCGCCGTAAGGGTATCATCAGTTTCCTCGAAGTGATCACTGTTCTTTACTAAAACACCAGAAGAAGACCTCGTAGTGCTATTCACGGATCCTTCGATACCGCCTGTGTCATCGATGACACGAACAACTTGAAGGTTGTTAGAGTAACCAAGGTAGTTTGCTGCGGTAAACCAGTGTGGGTAGTTTGTATTATCGGGAGTAGAGAATCTCTCTACAAGATCTTGTTCGCTGGTGATTGTAATTCTTTGTTCTACTGGACCCCAATTAAAAAGTCCTGCAAATCCTGCTTTGGTTGTGGACACCGCAGGGATGATTGCTGTCAGATCAATTTCTTTTACATCAACACCGGGACTGAGTTGAAATGCCATTGTTATCTCCTTATCAACGCTGTATTATCTATCAAATTAATCATTTTCACCAATCCATATTATCATTATCTTTATCCACACTCCACCGCGTTCCTTGATTGTCAACGAAAGTATCGTCCGACGACCCGTCGTCAATAAAACCAAATGGAGCAAGATCTTCTTCTATTTGACGAATCTTATCTTGATAAAGTTTCGTCCTTATATCTAGGTCTGTTAGTTCTTTGAAATAGTTTTGCGAAGTTGTCCATGCAAACAAAACTAATGTCATTACTAGGTCATCGTGGTGACCAGTTTCTGCTTCGTAAGAATTCTTTTTTGCAACAAAAGCAGTAAGTTCTTGGATCATATTATAATCTTCGATGATCATTTTGTCACCTTCGATCATATCTTTAAGTAAGGCACATCCAAGTTTCTTGACCGCAGGACTGGTTCGCACACCAAGTTGGGATTGAAAATTACCGAAACCACCATCCATTGTCTGACCTTTGCGACCACGAACACTGGTAATCATGAGATTTTCATATTCTAGATCATTGTATAAAATATCTGCAACCTGACCACCAATATCATTAATCTCGACGAGACACCATGCTTTGTTGTATATGTGACCCATTGCATTTACGACGTTGGGTAGGAGCAATGGGGCAAGTTCATTATTTCTATAAATCGCACAAATTTTGTAAGGCATTTCTGTAATATCAATAATCGTGATAGCATGGTAGTCAAGTTCTCGTCCACGCGACACATCGACCGACATAAAATATGAACGATCTGGTTCTGGTGGATAATATTGTATGAAACCATCATCACGTTCCGCACACGGTTTTCGATATGCCAAACATTTTAATTTAGACGGATCTATCAGAGTGTTCTGTGACCCAATAAACTCGCACTCGAACTCAGCACGAAATTGGGATTTCGATGTGTTCGCAATGGTTTCTTCTTTCCATTTTTCATCACGACCCGGAACTTCCGACCAATGTACTTCAACAGGAACATAAGAGTTATTTCCTTCCTCTGCATCCCGCCACAGTTTGTAATACATATTCAAACCTTTGGGGGTGCTAATAATTAGGACTTTGGTTTCTTTACCGGATGAGATTGTCGGATAGACAGATGAGAAGAATTCATCTGCCACATTTTCAGGGACATATGCAAATTCGTCTAGGAAAATCATATTAAAAGAACCACCACGAACCGCACTGGATGAGGTAGACGATGCAAGAACCTTGGAGTTATTTTCTAAAGAAATATTACCTTTGTTCCATTCAATGATACCTTGCTGCAACCACTTAGGTAAGTTTTCATATGCCAACTTCAGACGATATAATAGTTCCCGAGCAGTTGCTTGCTTGTTAGCAAGGATTGCGACGTTGACTTCTGAGTTAAAAAGAACATAATGCAAAAGATATGCAATGACAGTAGTAGACTTCCCCGACTGACGAGGAAGTTTAGCGATGGTGAATCTATTTCGGTGGATCGTGTTGATCATGTTGTCTTGATATGCCCAAGTCTCAAATGGGACAAGACCATGATCAAGAGAAATAATCTTGATATAATTTTTAATAAAATATAAAGGATCTTGCTGACACTTTAGATATTCTTCTACTTGTTCTTTGGTGAACTCTACGTTCACTCCAGTAGGTTTTAGGTTTATGTTACCGAGGTATGTTGATTCATTCTTCGCCATTCGATTCATCTTTCAATTGTTTAAAGTTACTTTTCACTAGTTTCTGTAGTTCTTTAGTTGAACCCACGAAAATCGAATTGTTCGTGACTGAACCTGAAGATCCGCCCCCGGTGTCCTCATCAAGTTTCTTCATCTGTTCGTGTAGACCGATGAGATCTTTGTTGGCATCTGTGACACTCTTAATCAACTGTGAGACGACCTCATACGCCCGTGGAGACTCTCCTTCACTAGCAACGGAAAGAATGCCGTCGATGGCATTTAACCCTGTGCCAATTATATTCTTTAGATTATCACGAACTTCTGCATAGTCTTTATTTGCATCGTTTTGTTTTTTGTTCGCTCTTAACTCATCTGAAACTACGATCTCGACTGGTGCTTTCCTGACGACTTCGTTTTTTGTTTCTGTCTTTTCTATGTTTAAAGAATTTTCTAAATTATCACTCATATTGTTGCTCCTAACGAATCAAGTGTATCCGGATATTCAAAGATCGAGTTTGCTCTATCAGTGGTAGATCCAAACACATTCGTTCCAGTATATTCATCTATACCCGAGGTTGCACCATTGGGACCAGTGATACCTGCAATAACTCTTGCAAGTGCGCCAGTCGCTCCTGTGAGGTTTCCTTGGGTATCGAAGTCGGTATTGAAGAATGTTGTATCGACTTTTGTGATAACCTTGCTTTCCTTGGTAGGACCATACACATATGTTCGAGCAGTAAAGGCAAGGTTAAAAATAATAGATCGTTGTGTTGAGGAGTCACCCTCAAAATCGATTTCTGATGCGACAGAGGAAAGAACAATTGGCACATCAATTCTATTTCTAGAATTTGTGAAGTTCATTGTGACTGTAAATTCGGGTGTGAAGTAGGCAAGGATTTGTTCGATAATCTGAAGACTATCTTCCATACTCCTTGCTGCCACGGTAAGAAAGAAGTCAACCGCATATGGAACTTCTGCATACTCCGTTTTTATTTGATTTGATGTAGAACTAGCACTGTACCGTTTTGATAAAGTGTTTCTTTTTCTTTCAGCATCGTAGTTGATCGCCTCGATATTGAAACCGATTCGTGGAAGGATTGTGGATATGTCTCGTTCGTTTGATGTTCCCTTTAGTCCAGAATACTCGTTGAGCATTCGGATGAATTTTTCTTTTGGTGCGTATGTGATAGGGACTTTGAATCGACTTGTTTCGTTTCCGCTGTTATCTTTACGGACAACATAGATCTCATTGAAAAGAGAACCAAACCCAACCACTGTATTTCTTATAGTTTCGTTATAAAAAGTTTCAAACATTATAGATCACCCTCCGAGAACGGATCTGTGTCGGTAAAGTCAAAGAGGTTCTCTGTTTCTGCTTCAAATTCTAAGTTATCTTCACTATTATCATTAACAGCAAATTCATTGGTGACTCCAGAACTTCCGAGGAGATATTCTACACCAGAAGATTGTCCTTCGACGGTAATACCTGCTTGGAATTCTCCCGTTACGCCAGTAACATATAATGTGGTGCTTGCAGATAACCACTCTTGTACCCGACCCGAGATGGTGGATCCGGCACCTTGTATGACTGTTTCGCCTTCGTTGTAATTTCCAGATCCAGCACCAAGTACGAGAGTTGTGTATTGTTGTGTGTGGTCTGATGTAACTCCGTCGATAGCATTCCACCCAGTTTGAAAATCTTCCCCACTGAATCGGAACAATGAGCAAGTTATCTTATATGTGCTGATTTTGTTGAGTTGATAGAATGGATTTTCTCTCTCGACATAATCAATCTCAAATATACCTCCCGAGATTGGGAAGTATAGAAGATCACCTTCTCTTGGTGATAGGAATCCAAGATCTGCAAACTCTTTTTCAAATCTTTTTCTTGCCACCAATAATGAAACATTGTCTTTAATCTCAAGACCAAACCGAGAAAATACTTCTCCATCGCCCTCGAACCCATCAACTGATTCGACTAACATTTCAATCTCTCTGCCTGTACTAAATCTGGAAGGAGATCGATCCTCACCGAAAAGTTCATCTTCCCGCACAAGAGTTCGTGGTAGGTATACCATATCAAAACCATTTATCTTAATAACCTCTACGGAGAGATCATCAATTAGGTCTTGTTCTGCTGGAACTGCTTTGCGGAAATATGGATTAGTCGCCATTGCCTCTGGTTACCTCTAAGATTTTGTTGATGTGACCTTGAACAGAGTCTGCTCGATTCGGCCACTTTATAAATTCTCTCTCTGGATTTTTTGTAAGATTTACTAGAAGGGGGAGAACGAGATTCTCAATTTCCTCTAGTTTTTTTTCGTAGTCTTTTTCTAAACTGTCTTTGACTTCTTCTATCGAGTCCAGTGCATTATTGATACATGATCCTTGTTCTTCGATTGCCTGTTTGATATCATCACCAGAATCATTAAGAGATACAATGTTAAGAACATTATTAATTTTACCTTCAAGCGACTCTAGTCGATCATCAATCTCACTAGTGTCAACAGAAACTGACTGTTGCTCTTGTGGGGTGTTAGTCTGAGTAGGACTGTCTACTAGTTCAAACCCAAAATCAAAATCATCAAAACTTGATGTGTCTATATCTTTATTAAATGTCATTGATTTACCCTACGCTCATATCTGGTGGAAGTTCATACTTATCAGAAAGCGACTCTTCGATCTGATTCATTTCGTCAGTTGCCTGTTGATAAATTTCTGCACCATTATATGAAAGACCACCGGGGAGAGTAACATTTGTATACTTTGACAAGTTTGCTCCCCACTGCTGTTTGATAGAAGCAGTGACATACTTTTTAAGAAGAATATCGTTAAAAATTTCTGGATAGGTTGTTGGACTTAGTGCGACGTAGCATTCTATCGTGAGGAAATTACCTGCGGTCATGTTTTCCGTCCACTTGGTATCAACATAAATTCTATTAGTTACTCTGCTAAACCGAATTGCTTTTTCTGGGTCCAGATAATCTTGAATCATCTGAATATGTGATTGTGTCATGGTATAGTCGATAATAGAACCGGGATTGCGAATACCATAGACATCATTTAGTGCCAATTGATAAGGGACACTAAAGATATTGCTAGTTCCGCCTTCCGAGAACTCAAAAATACGAAGAACAGAAATAATTTGATTGCCTGCTTCGAGTTCAGGACCAATCGCTCCGTCATTTTTGACTAAGGAATCGGTGTCAATGTAACCTTTGCTTAGGTCATCGGTGGTTACTTGATACTTGTAAAATGCTCGTTGAACACCATCGAAGTGATACTCAGCAAACATCTGTAGAGCATCATCTACACGGTCCTCTACTTGTGAGTCATCTACATTAATTTCAACAACAGGTGAACCAAGTCTGCGGAGTGCATAATCTTTGAGTTCTTGTCTAGATGTGGGTTTTGCCATTTATATGCTCCTTGCCATAATATATGTATGGAGGAACAAAAATCAAAATGCTATGTCATCAACGTCTCGGATAGATTTGGCATCAATTACTTGTTTATTAACACTACCCTTATTGTTCAATAGTTCCATATGTTTGTGTAACACTGTGTGACAAAATTCCTCAAAAGCAGAGACAGTACCACTGCCACCTGTAACGGCGTTAAATGTTACACCAAATATTGCACCAGATAGAGCAGAATCAACATTATCAAGATTTCCAGTTGTTCCTGCTAGTAGTGTAAATACAGTCTCTTGTCTTCCTGTCCTGTCATTCATGCCTGATCCGCCATTAGCAAAAGCAGGAAGAAGAGTGGAACAAAAATTAATTAACTCTTTATTATTCACATCGGTAAATATAGATTGTGATGCTCCAGCATCTCCAATAGTGGTTCCAAATGTGTTTGGACTATCTAAACTTGCACCGACCTGACCTAAAATCGCTTGTTTGTGTGAATCAATATCAACGTATAAATTGGTCTGCTCTACTTTAATAACGGAGGAACCCCCGTTTGTTTTATTCGCTAGTGTTTCACCAACGCCCATCGTATAAAGTGTAGATAAATCAGCGGCACCACTTACTCCATACGCGATCAGATCAACCAAAGCACGATCAGTGGCAATATCACTATTGTCCTCGTTATATGTTATTTTTCCAAGAAATGCTTGATAGGTGATTCCACTGTTAGCAGTAACATGGATTTCGTCCATGTGGTTTCCGGTAAGTCCACTTTGACTTCCCCCGGATGCATAGATTCCTAGTTGAATTCTGGGGTCAGGAGTAACCTTTATTATTGTATTTGTAATTCCCTCTGATGGGTCATTGGTAGTAAACGATTTAATTTGTGTTCTTCGGTAGTTGTCATATGCACGATTCCCCACATATTGATATAGTTCTGCTGTGGTTCCGTGTGTTTTACCACCCGCTGTCACATATGCCGTGGTTGCCCCAGCAAGATTTGGATATGAAATTGGTATTGTGGTGAGGAAATTTGCCTGCGTGGCACCAGTCCCCGTAGTTCTATCAAAGACATATAGTCTTTTTTCTCCATTTATGTTTCCGCTGTATAATGCCATTTTTATATTATCCTAACTTGTGGAATTCCACTAAGTATGTTCCTCTGTGTATGAACGTAAATGTTTGGTTTGTTGTAAAGGCAGAACCTTTCGTCATGAATGGAGTAAAACTCACACCAGTTTTAGCGTTACCTGTAAAGGTAAAGGATGGATTGTATATGTTGTTGAGAGCAGGATTGTTTCCCGCTAGTCCAACTGAATTATACATGAGATCATCCCATGTGATGAATTTATCCTCAGTCACTCCATCTAAAGTCATTCTTATTCCCAATACACCTTTGCTACCTGAACCAATTGATCCGTTTGGTTTTATTCCGGGAAAACTTATAGTAGCACTAAACGGACCTGTCATTTCTGTGCCAATACTGTCTCTGAATTTTATAGCAACGGATTGTGATGAAGCAGCGTTCATTGATATAAACACGCCGGTTGTTGTATTTTCCAAGATTGATCCAGATGCAACCGATCCAATATCACCATTGAATGAAAATGATGTTTGCTCTAGTTTTTTCCAAGATGCTTCCGTTCCTGATGAGTGTAGGAATTGGTATCCAGATGTGATAACCGCACCGGCAGATCCTCCGACATATAGTTTACCACTGGCGATATTGAGTCCACCGTATGTGGTTCCTGTGATACCACCGTCTGTGGGAGCAATTCCTCCGATTACGACATTTCCATCTCGTCTTGCGACTAGAGCAGGCGTAAGAAGATCTCCGTATGGAGCGTGTTTTCCATAAACTGCGAACGCGGAGGTTAGTCCTGTTCCAACAAGTTCAATTTCAACGGAACCCGCCACATTTTCTAATCTAATTCTATTATCCACATCCTGAAGACCTTTGGTGGATGGATTTCCTCCAAAGGAGGCAATACCAGTAGAACCACCAGAAGTTCTTCCCCCTGCTTCGTTGGCAAGAAGGTAACGAACTGCGAATGTTGACCCACCAGCATCGGTGTAAAGAATCGGTCTTCCTGAGTTACTGACATCTCCGATGTTTAGTGAAGCATCTCCTGTTGCTGCACCACCAACGGCAATACTTTGTGTGTTAAAATCTAGTATTAGATTTTTAGTCGAGTGTCCAACGCCGGATATGTTTCTACCACCGATTGATAGGAGTTGAGATCCAGCGTCTGTCCCATATCTTATGTCAGCACCAGCAATTTTTGCGGTGCTTAGTGCTGCCTGTGAGTTGTCAACCATGTAGATGCCAGAGGCGGTTGAACCCACAAGTTGAATATTACCAAGTTTTACAAATTCGTTTGCGGATGATGCTCCACCTGCGGTAATACCAAAGAACACGCCACCACTTCCACCGATGTGTAACATTCCATTATCAGCAGTTCCATCAGAGAATAAATTATATGTTCTGAATGTTGCGCCGACTGGTGTGTTTTCGTAATACAAGATGTCGCCGTCCGCAGAGTTTCCGGGGATAGCAACAAAATCTAGAGCAACATCTCCCGTTGCTCCATTGATGGTACGAACAACTCGACCAGTTAAAGTCGCACCATGTCCTCCGTTCGCAGAAAAGTCTACAGTCAGACCAGTGACACTTACAAAATTAGCAAAAGTCACACCACTGTTGAATGAAAAATCACCGGTCAGTGCATTAGGAAGTTCAAGACCAATGGTAACAATACCATTCGCTCCAAAGTCCATCGTCAACCCTGCAACTTCACCTCGCCCAGCAGTGACACCGTAAATCTCAAGTGGATTCATGGTATTGACAATTTGGTTTGTTTTATCAAACCACGCCCGGAAGGTATCCGAGAGGAAAATCTTATTCAGGTTATCAAACGCTTGTCCTGCCATTAGTGTCTTTCTTTATTAGATCTTAATTATATAGTCGAGTACGAGGAACGGTGGCATGTTGTTGTGCTTGTTTCCTGCCATAGAATCTGACATTAAACCAAAGATATCTGGTTCCGGACCTGCGAGTGGTCGCGTATAGGCGACACTTGCAAATCCACCCTTACCGTGGGCATCGTCATCCGTTGGGAACAGTCCGGAACCACCCGAACACATTGGAATGGTGTCAGCAATATTGCTGACATCATTCTGTGCTATAGCATTATATCCTCCGCTGTTGTTAATGACCGTCGGGTCTGATAGATCTCTCGCACCAATGTTATGTGTGTGCGGGGGTAACTGATCTCGCGTTAGGTTGGTTTCGTCTTCGCCGCCCTTTTCTGCAAGTGTTCGGAGAAGATCAGAACCCTGAGCGGGGTTGGGTGTTCCCGTACCAATAATGGTTCTGCCTCTGAGATCTGGGACTCGGAAGAATGATCCATCACTGTTGACAGGATCTGTGGCAAGGTTATATCGAGTTCTGATTGCTTCAAACAATACTTTATACTCTGGATTTGCCACAGCGTTATAAGCGGTTCCGTTACAGTAGACAAATCCGAATGGAGCGACTCCTCCACCGGACCAAGCAAGAACGGATCCCGGTGGTGTGTATCTACGAATCTCATCTTGTGAAACTCTACGAAGGGGAACAGCAGATACTGTATTGATCACAGGAATCTCTGAAGCATTTCCTTCGTTGTTGACATTTTCTCCCATTAGAAGGATCTTGATTTGGTAAGCATTAAATTCCGTGGAGGTTCCGGGAGAAAGATTGTTTGTGGTAAATCGCATGACACCACCGACACTTCCCTGTGGTTTCAATTCTGCAAACTTGGCAGAAACACCCTCTGATCCCTCTTGTCCCTCTGGGAATAATTCTTCATAGTTATTATCATCAAAGATACCATTTGGTTGATCTGGTCCTTGTAGTTTAACATAAACTTTAATTTGCGAATTACCTACGAAGGATCCATCGATTATCACAACAATATCATCTGCTGCTCTAGTTAAAGTTACTTTTCTACCAACATAACGTGATCGGTTCGTTGCGAGTCTTGCTGTTGGTTGCAACTCTTCTGTAATGGCAGCAGCATCATCATTGTTTGCCATGTACTCTACAGCAAGAAATCCTAATCTGTCACCATCAACCATACTAGCAACTGCTGATTTTGCATCCGTTAAGAAACGAGTTGTAATTTTTACAGGTTGAGAGGAACTAATAGTTTTCTTGGTTGCGAAATCATCAATGGTTGTGTTGATGTCAACTTTAGGTCTAGTTTCGTTTCCACCATTGAAGTTGAAACTATCGAGTTGGAATACTGGTTTTACCTCATCAGATATTTGCTCGTTGCTGTGAATAAAGGCAGCATGATAGGGAATAACATTAAGAATATTGGAAGTAAATTCTGAAAATGCGTTTATTGAAACATCAGTCGAAAGATCCAGAAATCCACACCTGTTGACAGTCATTTTAAGGTATCTTGTATCGTATGATGTAGAAGTACCATTATTGAGAGGAATATGCATCGGACCCATGAGTTGTGGACGTTTAATGGTTTGAGGTGTTGCACTAAATAATCCTGCTTCCCCATTTACCGCTTGTTCGTTTACTTCACCGTACCATAGTTTATAGTCCGCGTTTGTACTGACGCATATCGCATAACTTGTGTTTGGTTTGAGATAAACAGGAGTAGAGAAGGTAAAGGTTGTTCCGCTCCCTTGTGTATCTTCTGCTCTATTTCTGATGATATTTGTTTCAGTTACCTCAGAGAAAGGAAGAACTTTAAATGGATGTGGAGAACCATTATACATGGGTCGCACATGAACCTTGACAGGATCTCTTGTATCCAATGATCCAGAGGGAAGCGATGAAAAGAATAATTCAACATCCTTTAGAGTGATTCCATTTGGATAGTTTGTTGGATCCACAAAAATTTCTTGTGCGAATGGTGTTTGTGAATTGAAACTTCTTGATAGGTTGTCTGCGGAGTTTGCTTCATAGTAATCACTAGAGACATCATCCACGTTGCTTGCTTTTCTTCTAGTAATCGCTGGTCGTACAGAGTAAGAGTCTCCTTCTTTCGTTTCTAATAATCCTTCAGCATAATATATTGCATCTGCACTTGATGTTGCAAGGGCAACTGAACCATCGTTCACATCACTAATTCTGACTAATTTTTTACCAGTGAGGTGTGTTCTTGATGGAATACTAAAGGTTATACCAGTAGCAGATCCTGCTACGTCTGTTACAAGAGTTCTTTTAAATTGACCATCGAAGTAGACATAGTGGGTTGCTAAAGGTTTCAGGTTGTCGATAAAACATTCAACAGTTCTATTGTTTGCGAATGGAACGACACTTAAATCTACAATTTTATTACCGATCTTTTTAATCAGTTTATCAGAAAGAACTCTAGAGACATATGATGATCTTCTGGGATTTGTGTATTCGTTCCCGGATGATTCGTGTTCGATATTAATATCGTTTCTTTTACGAGAACCGAACCAAAGACTTTCCCAATCTTTCCATTGAGAACCAAAACCACTTGATCTACCTCTCTGGTACGCATTGATAAATGTCTCCCAGTTATCCGCCTCACCAACAGTATTTACAATTACTGTTGGTTTGAGTGATTGAGCAAAAAAGTTATCACTACTTGGTGATAATGTCACTGTTCCAAGATAGTCTGCGACAGAGAATTGGTTTGCACTAATCACATCGTTTGCTAATGGGTTGGATGTATATCGCACCTGTGAACTGATGGGGAGGTAAATATTATCACTGGTTCGTTCTACATTGGCACCGAGACTAGCACCAGTAATTCCCATTCGGATAAATGTTGATTCAAATGCTGGGCGAAGTTCTCCCTGTTCTGTGTCTATTGAACAGTTGTGATCTCTTTTTGACGTTATAGAATTATTGTGTCCAAGGAACGTGTCAACAAAGATACCATCTGAAAATGCTGTTCTTGATGATCGGAAGTTTTGGGCACGGTTTAGTGCTTCTTGTTCTAGATCGTTTTTGAAGGTGAAATATGAGTCGAATTGTGTGGTGGATTCTAACTCATTAATTTCACTCATTGTTGTTCTTTGATTATCAATATATCGATATTTTATGTCCGATGAGAACCTAGTATATGGTGGAACATTGAGATCACCAATGTTCATATTGAGGGGATCTACTTCAGGTGCTTTGGGTGAAACAGCAGACACACCCTGTATAATTTTAAATTCTCTAGTTTGTCTATCTAGAACAACGCTGTCCACTCTACTAAGATAATGTTCATATGAGACGGTAGAAAGAATAATTCCGTTATTGAAAGCAACTACCTGTGAACCACCAGATCCGTTATCAAACGACGTATCTTCTTCATCTGTTGTAACAGGTCTAAAGTCAAAGGCATCTGCTAGACTATAGGTTTCTCCTGTTTCAGTATCGGTGAATGTTGGAATATCATCATATTTTATTTGCTCTAGTGGATAAGAGTCCACCGTAAATGGTCCGTCTCCAGAGTGTGAAAAATATCTATATGTGGCGGAGTTAATATTTAGATTACCATCGGCATCCACCGCACAAGTTGCACCTGCTTTAAGTACAATTCTACTTCTTCGGTATGCATCAATTCCGGAGTTTACTTCTAGATCAAAACTATTAGTAACATCACGTTGACCATCGTTGATCGTGGTCATGGAGTAAACATCTGCGTGTGCGAGTTTTACAATTCCAGTTTTGGGATCGCCGGTAACACCACTTCTCGCCCCATCCGCCAGTGTTTTTGTTCTGATATTATTTTCTACGTCAGAACTTGCATCGGACTGCCATTGTTGTGAAGCAATAACTGTTCCTTTACCGCTATCGGGAATATTTGAACCCTTTGTTATGGTAAGAACTGGGTTTGCTTGGTTGTTTGAAACTGATAATTCCATATCAGTACCGATGTTCATTAGAGTTGCACCGTCACCGGATGAGTTTGTACTATAGAAAATTGAATATGATGATCTTGTTGGTGGGAGGAATGGTTTGGTTGAGGTAATCGTTACACTACCAGAACTCATATCAAAGGGGTATGCCTTCTTGACTAGGAACGAGGAGTTTAACCCACCAGAACCCGATGCTCTGATTAAACCAGAACCAATTGGTGCTTTGAATATTTGTCTCGAAGAACCAATATCTTCTAATGCAGTTTCAGTATCTTCAATGCCAATTCTATATCTCTGTGTGTTATCATCTGTGCTACCATCATCTATGGCGATGTGTGTTGAGTCTGAAAACTTCCCATCAGTCATGTTAATATTGAAGAGATAGAGTTTTATGTTTCCTGCCGTGTCCTCTTCAATTGTCCTGATATTACAGGTTCCGATATTGGTTGTAATTTGTAACCCACCAAGATCATTGACTTTTTGAACGATACCTTTTTTGTTCTTTGTGAATGTTTCTCTTGTTTGGTTATCACCAGAAACAAGACAATCAAAAGATGAGTCTCTGAGAACATTTACATAATTGGTCAGTGGAGTTGAGAGGATTTGTTGAGTGACAATGTTTTTATCAAGTCCTCGATCAACTGCGATATATCTTGGTGCAATCGTTTCAAATTCATATCCACCAACATATGCTTTGCCTGCTCCAAGTTTAATTGCGTGCTTGGTTCCGTTACTGGACACACCAAATGCTTCTATGTGTGTTGCTGTGGTAAGTTGGAAAGGTCTTACCGTATAGTTTCCTGACTCGTCGAATGTTCTTCTTGCAAGAGTATCTTCAAATACTGCATAGTCGGTATAGCGAATTTGTTTTGTTGTTTCGCCATTGATAACTCGCATGATTTCAAAATAATCTTCACTTTCAAAAGTAGAACCTTCACCTGAGATTTCTTTCGTGCTTAGTTCAAGACTTACTTTATATCGATCTGCTCCCGGTGAGTTGAAGTTATAAAAACCAAAGGAGGGGTCTTTGAGACTATCATCTTCCTCAGAACTGATAAGATCTCTTTTAATTTGAAAACCAACAGATGCTGAGGGGTTTTCAAAAGTTCTATATGTCGCGGTGACACCAGCGATACCAATTGTCTCGCTGTTTGTTTCTATGAAGAAACCATCAGCATAGTATATACCAGATCCGATGCCGATAATATTGGTAGCAACACTGACCGCCGGGGCGGTGTTCGTTGAGGGGACAAGTTCAACCGAAACTTCAGGGAGAGTCCCTAAAATCACCAACTTGTCTCCAGCAGAAAATGAACCAGATGTTGACATATTAACAAAAAGAATTTGACTATTGTCGTCTGTCAGGTCAGGACTTACATCAGAGTAAGAAATAACTCTTGCCTCAACACCAGTTGTTACGTTTTTGATTGTTTTGTTACGGAAAGTTTTTAGTGTTTCTGTATCAAAAGAGGTACTGTTTAGTCGTAGAGCAATACCACTCGACTCTGTGATTTCTCCACCGCGAACTGACGCTCCTTCTTCAAAGAAGTGATCACCGATTCTTTCAATTTGATTTTGGAGAATAGTCTGTAATTGAGTAACCTCTCTCGCTTGAAGAGGATAACCGGGACGAGACATGATTCGTACAAACTTTTTGTTTGGATCAAAATCATCGTAATATGGATTTTTGCCGTGGAAGTCTTTTCTATATGATTTTGCCATTTTATTCCTTAGAAGTCAAAATTAATTTTAAACAAATCAAGTTGCTCTGCGTTCCTTGTTACTTGTTCTATATCATTTATGTATAACATTTTCCCAGAAAACAAATTCAATTCTGGGGGAGAAACACTAGTAATATCTAGTTCTAAATTATTTACTGCTAAAGTTTCTCCAGCAATAAAACCGGTTGTATTAGATGAAGATCCGGAAACAACATTACTTAAGAAAACATCCCCACTGCCACCATTTATGTTGGTGAAATCAAGGACGATTCCTCTCCCACCACTACCCCCAGTTGCTGCTGCATCGAAAGGTATGGATGTGTAGGGTGTTCCGGGATCGAATGAGAATCCATCTGTTCTACTAACTCCTAGTTTATGTGAACACCTGTATACTTCAGTGAAGGAAGATCTAATAGAGTCCTCTAATAAAGTGTTCTTAACTTTTGCCGTTTTTCCAGTAAAGGTATACCCACCCGAAGAGGAGTCTGTTGTAAACGTGTGAATGGTTTCTCCGTTTTTTAGTCTAGAATTTAATCCATCTAGTATAACTTTTCCAAGAGTGGGACTAAATTTTGTAAATGCATTCGTTACGTTTGCAACTTTGCCGGTATTGTAAGATTCGGTTCCGAATAAAAATTCTCCACCCGATGTGAATATATCATCAAATGTTTGTCCGGTGCTTGACTCTAGATCTACAGTGGTTCTGATATATGCATCAGTTCCAGCAATTTTTCCTGCTTTTGTGTAACCCGCTCCAATTTTGGGAGACAACCAAAGTCCATACTCTCTATAGTCATTTCCAAGAACGGCACGAAAATTTTCTCTTCCATCGATTTTTATAAGAATAGAAATTCTTTTTGCCAGAAGATCAAAAACAGTATCACGACCAACACCCCCAATGGGATTGACGTAAACAGAAAGAACAGTTGCAGTAGGACTTGCTGTTGGAGAAACCGTGGCGGAGGCAGTGCTATAATTAGAACCTCCATTTGCAACGACTACTGCGTCTATTGTGTTTGCTGCGTATGAATGCATTTTTGCAAAGGCAGTTGCATTGGTGCCGTCACCTGTTATATTGATTGTGGGAATTATTTCATATAAACTAGTAGAATCTGGGAGAACACTCCAGTTTGATTCTACGGTTGCTATTTTCAGTGAACCATCATATGCTGTAATTTTTCTAAACTGACCAACACCAGTTCCATTTACTATTCTAATCGTGTATTCATTGTATATGTCGTTGCTTCCGCTTGCTCGGTTATCAAGGGTAACAGTGTTTATGTCGGAGCGGACTGCTATATGACCATTCGATGATTTTATCGTTTGGGCATATTCACTTCCTTGTGTAGATACATCTATAGAGTCAACAACACTCCCACTAGAAGTGTACTGTACCGCATATTGTAATTGTTTGTCTTCGGAACCATATGCAAACGGTTTATTGTCGTATATGGGTAATTCTTTAATTGGAATATATTCGGAGTCTATAAAATCAATAAGATCAGATGGAACCTTACACATAAACTTCCAAACATATCCGTTTCCGAGATATTCTAAACTAGTTCCTGTACTGGTTGGTTCCTCTAATGATTGTTTTCCTCCACCATTGGAGATGCAAACGTAGATATTTCCATCTGTTGTATAAACGTAAAAGTTTCTAGTTGAATTATCCGCACTAAGTGAATAGGTTTGATAGATTATGCCTGATGTCCAATTGACCCGTGGGATCATCAATGCGATTGAGGAGTCGGTTAATATTTTGGCAGTTTGTAGTTGTCTTCGGGTGTCTAGTTCTTTTTCAATACTATTATCCACTAGTCCACTAGCAAGAGAACCCTTAGTGGTAGTGCTACTGGCACCAGAAATGAATAAAGCAACGCTATTATCTAAAGACGAAAATTGTCTCTGGAGTTCGCGTGCGAGAAAAACTTTAAGATTACTTGATAGATCTGCCATATTACTTTCAGTTTGTTGTATTACTGTATTCGATATCGTTTACCATTATGCTGATAGGAACATCCATCCAACTTGTATCATGCGTTATACTAGTATATAGTGTGCCATCGAATGAGGGATCGACGAGTCTTGCTCCACCTGAAGTCTCACCAATTATTGGTGTTGGTGTCTGATACCATGCCGATAATTGAAGAGCGAGATCTCCACCATCCACCAATCCATCTTTGTTAAGATCGGCGGTTCCACCAGTATCTCCGTATGCAGAGAGAACACCTACAAGGTCTGCTCCATCTACTTTGCCATCTTGGTTGAAGTCTGCCGCTAACAGACCCTTTGTAAACCGACCATTCAATACTTCAATGTTTAATGTGTCAATTCCTATATTGAAATATTGTTCGCCGTTCCCTTGGTGGGATGCTGATGCAGTGTAATTAATTACTCTACCTATTGCGATTGGTTCATTGTTTCTAGTTTGTGTTACAACTTCTCCAATTTGATATGGTGTTCCGTTTAGAGTAAGTCCTCTTCCTATATTATAATAATATCCATCAGTCGTTGGTGTGATTGTGGATATGGTTTCATTCCCAACTAGCACTGGTTTCATTGGAATACTAACAATATTTCTTTCGCCGGTCGGACCCAAAGTCGGTAACTCAAGGTGAGCAGGGTGTCTGTGTACAATCCAGTAATCAGCAGTTGCGGAGTCGGTCCCACCAACCATAGTAACTTGTCCACCAGAGAATCCACCAGACAAACTGGTCTCACTTGGGGAAGTATAACCTCCATAGTGTTTGACATATGTTCCGAATCTGGTGCTGTTGGTGTTTATGGTGTTTGTTCTTGAACTTCCTACGGGGAAAAATCCAAACAAACCGACATGTTCTCCGTTTGAATCTGATGTTGCTCCGATGTATCCTGTACATCCAAATGCTCCGCCCGCCTGAATTCTATTGATTTCTGCCTTATCCCATTCGGCACTTTGGGAAACGAACGATGCGTTATGATTTCTAACACGAATTGTGTCTGGAGCGTGTATGATTTCATTTTCAGGAAAAAGGTGAGGAGTTCCATATGTTCCACTTGAAAGTGCGAGTTGGAAAAAGTCTTCTGTCGTGCTTCCATCTTGTCCATTATATCCAAGGGGATAAAAATCAAAGAAAGTTGAACCTGCACCGGTTGTGAATGTAAATCCTCTTGGGTCAATGGTGGTCCCGAATGTGTGTGGTAAGTAGTGACCAATTATCGGAGTGTGTCTTGTGAACGAATCTGAAGTCACTCCCGCATCACCAGACATAGAAACCTCGTTGATGTATTCCGCAAACATCAAAGTTCCTGATGGGTGAACTAAGCGACGAACTGCGTCGGCAAATTGTTGTAAACTCTTATTGACTCTGATAATATAAGAATAGTTTTGATAGAAGAAACTATCCTGTATGAAGGAACGACCACTAAGTTTTCCGGTATCATCTTTGTATGTGTCAGGTCCATCAGTAAGAACAACTTCACCTAGACCAGATAAACTTGCACCTGTTCCGCTGAAAGTTTCAAAGGAAAATGCAAGACTTTCGTTTGATCGATATACTCCAAAGTTTTCTTTGTACTCGAACCCACGAATATCTCCGCGTGGTCCGACGTTATTGATACTTGCTCTCAGTAGTGCGTTTCCGTATTGGTCGCTGACTGTAACATCATCACCAAGTTCATACCCCGTTCCGCCTGTATTAATTCTTAAAGAATCGAGAGTTGGTAAAACTGGAATGGTATATGCCGCAGAGGTTGACCCTGATGTGGTAACTTCTACTGGGTTTTCTGTTGTAAAAGTTCCTGATATGTCTTGTACAGCAAGAGAGAAGAAATCAACCGATCCCTCATGTACATAATTGACATTATCAATTAAAGCAGTCGCATAGATTTCTTTATTTATTGGACTTTTCTGAACAAGTAAACTATTTTTTATTGTTAGTGCTTCTTCTACAGAAAACATAGGAGCAATTCTTATGAACTGTCTGTCATCAAAAGTGCTTGCAGATAATTTTAAAATTCTATCTTTGGGGTAGTCAACTTCAATTGTTGTGTTAAACAGAACACGAAATAATAAGTCAAAGGATGCTTTGGAACCCTTTGCTTTATACATGTGTCCAACATTTTTGATTAGAGTTTTTTCGTTGGTGCCGTCTGCCAACTGATAAGGGAAATCTTTGATATATGTGTTTCGGAAATATTCTAAGAAACTATCAAGTGTTTCATCAATATCGCTGTATGTTCCTAATCTTACACCCTCTGCTCTTGGGTTTCCATGTTGCTCAGACCACTCATAATACGCTTCTACAAATTGAACAAATGTCTCGTAGTTTTCTAGAACGAAATCTGGAAGTTGGTCTTTTAGTTGTGTAGAAAAGCGTTCATCAACTGCCGGATCATACGGAAGTTTATCAAAAGTGTATCCATCAATTCTTAACGGTAGGAGAAGTGACCCACCAAAAATGTTTAAAGGCACGGGTTATCTCCTATTAATACCCAGAACCACTTGAACTGCTAGACGTTGAGGTGCTAGACGAATTCGTCTGTGAGGATCCGAGAGTGCTTGAAGTTGAACTTCTGGTTGATGTGGTTTGAACAATACCGTTTGTTCTGATTGTTATGGCAGAGGTGTCAATGGCGTAATCATTAAAAATAATTTTGTCGCGGACAGAAACATATCTTTGATTTTTTGCTACTGCAAATATTTTGATTTCTGGGGAATCTACAGGAGAGGATATTTGAACTTGATCTATCCTAACAATCCCATTTCCATAATCAACTGTTCCAGCATTCTGTAAAACTAATACATTAGTAACACCGTCTTTGGTAAAGAAAGATATATTTCCAAATCCATCATCTCCTACAAAAACGTCCTTGGTTACGCTGTCCGTTGGATCTAAGTATCTAAACGTGTTAGAGGTAACAACATTTTTATGCCCATCGTGTGGGTGATCTATCGAATTTCCGAAAGACAGAATATATGATACATTTTTGATTGATGTTGGAAGAATTCTTTTTTCCATCAACACTTCAATTGCGGACGAATCAATCGCGGATGATGCAGAATCAATATCTGTTAGAAGTTTTGATATTGCGAAGGATTGATCAAATTTTCCTAAGTTGTTTTGTAGATTAGTGATTATATTACTACGAACGGCAGCACTGATCGAATCTACCGATAATGTTGTTTTTGTGCTATCATAAAGAACATCCGCTGTTAATCTAAGATAAGTGTAATCTGGATCAACAATAGTAGGAGTGATTGATAAAACTGCTTTTGTCTTTAAGAAATTTTTTACTTCATTTTTAACAGCGTCACTGACAATTGTACCAATACTGGGTTTGAGTGCTATAAACACACTTCCAAATGTTGGCGGATCTGCTTCTTCTCCTCCATACACGAAGACAGAATCAAAACCAGTAAAGTTCGATTCTACAAGAGATGAGTAGTCATTTTTTGTCACTGCTCTATTCTGTGAGGTAAATGCTCTGGGTGCTTTAAATCTGATAGCATCAACTGTTTCTAAATCAGTTCCTCCAGAGGCAATTGATTTAACTTCTACGGTGTTTGCCGCATTAAGGTAACTAAACGCTCTACTAGTTGCACTATCTCCATTTCCCGCCCCATTAGCAGCAGTGGAATTTGTAATTAAATATGTGATTGTTATTAGGTTGCCCGTTTCTAGTTTTTCTCCAATAACATTATCGCCAAAATAAATCTCAAACTCTCCGGATGTGTTTTCCTCTATCCAGTATGTTTTTGATGAACTGGTTATTTCAGTGAGATCACCTGCCCTCGACCATGTGTCTGTGAGACCAGTGGTATCTGTCTGGGAGTTTTGGACTCTTACACTTACTGTGGATATGTCAGCGTCGATATCATTGATTTTATACTTTCTATTGTTATCGGTGTCAGGAACAACATAAGTTGCACTAGACAGAGATCCCTCTTTGATGTTTAGATTTGTGATCGCCGGAGTGGTTGCACTTGTCCAGTTAATTTCTGCTGATTTTGTGTTTACAAAAGTAAAAGATTTGCCGTTCACGGTTGTAATGAATTGTGCGCCCGGAAGGAGAATATTGGATACTGGATCTTCTGCGAGAGTCACATCTACAATTGCTGTTGGTGCGGTTTTTGAGTTTGGTGTGTAACCAAGACTCTTTGCAAGTGATACCACTGATGCTCTTTTGACAGCACTGTCCAAGAACATTTCGTTAGCGACGACATTGTTGTAAAAACCTTGGTAGTATGTGTTATATGCAAGAAGATCAATGAGGACTGCCATACCAGATCCCTCAAAGTCGTAGTCTTTAAACTCGGTTTGACCTTTGAGAAAATTCTTTAGGTTCGTTTTAATATCTTCAAATTCTATAGAGTTAACTGATAAGTTTTTTCTGTTTGTCGCCATTACCTTAACCTCTTAAGTGTTATTGGAACTACCGTAGTTCTCGTATCGCCAGTCATTCTAAATCCAATAGTTACTTCAAATTCATTTCTATCAAATATTGCTACGACATTAACTTGAAGTATCTTAACTCTAGGTTCAAAGTTTCTTAGAACAGTTCTAATTCTTGCTTCAATTTCACTCGCAATAATTGGCGATGCTGGTTCAAATAAAAGTCCTCGGATAGAAGAACCCAGTGTCGGATTGAATGGTCTTTCACCTGCATCTGTCAGAATTAAATTTTTCACCGCCGCCTTAATAGACGCAGCATCCTGAAGGATAGACACATCGTTCGTGACGGGGTTCCTCAAAAAGTTTAAATCTATGTCGCTATATTTTGCCATGTCTTAGTATCTATGCTTTATAAACCAGCAATACCTTTAAAATCTGGACTACCTATTTTTCCTAACAGGCGAGTTCCGAAACATGGTTCATCCAACATGGATAGAACGCTAAGTCCGGTTGTTTGTTTTGCAATAAAGTCCAATGCGAACTCAAATTGTAGATTATCGTCGTTGATTAACGCTGGAATACTTGCTTGGAGATCTGCAATGTTTGCTCCGAGTGATGAAAGTTCTGCGAGGGAATCATTTCCTCCGGTTGGGAAATTTGTCATAAAGTTTGCAACGTCTCCGTCTACCAGAGATTGTATGGATCTCATCATGTCATCTCCCGGTCCAAACAAACTGTTGAAGATGGGGGAGTAGTGATCCTCTGCCGCCTGAGCAGGATCCCTTAATGTTTCTTTTAGTGTATTGAATTGTGATGCAACGGAGTGAAGACCACCTAGACCGGGATACTCGCCTTGGATACCACCGGGTCCATATGTGTCAGAACCAAAGGCATCTGCGATACTCACCCCACTGAGTCGGTCGCTATGAATCCTGAAGGAATCAACTTGTCCGTTGAGTGTTCCTAGTTCCTGTGATAAAAATCCAAAAGTGGTCAGTGGGTTCCCGTTCGCGTCGGTTACTGGACTACCGCTACCATCAGTGAAGGTAACACCCAGACCGGTATTGATTCCTGCGAGAGCATTCCCAATAGAACCTTGAACGCTACTCATCGCGTCTTCGATTGGATTTTGAAATGCACCATCTTCAGAACCAACCAATTCCATGATTGATTTCTCGGCGGTCGATAAATCGAGCGACGGAATGTCGCATCCTGTAACGTCTAATAGTGGTCTTGTAAAAACTGGCATATTTAATCTCCTGTAACAGAACTTGCTGCTGATGTTATTTTATGTACTCCACATCCCGCTTGGTCTCCTAGTCGGGCGAGTGGTTTTCCTTCCACAAAAACACTGTTTGAACCTGTGACAATACTCACGGTGTGAATGTGATCTTTATATGGATGAGGTGAAACCATGCTACCAAGGTGTGCGGCAGGCATCCCTTCTATAAAAACAGAATTTGCTCCTGTGACTATCTGACCAGCACACTGATCACCTACTCTTGCTGCTGGTTTCATGATACACCCACAAATTCGTAATCTTCATTTTGTAACGCACCCATATTCTTACCTCCCAAAATCTTATATAAAACAGAGTCTCTTCTAATTCTGAAATCATTGTTGGCATAATCAACAAAATCAGCAGTGGTGATTGCAACGACATCAACGAAGTCTTCATATGAATCCATGTTGCTAAAGTTAGCAGTGTTAGATCCCATCGCAGCGTATTGTGCGCCGGGTTGCCTGCCATCTTCAGCAGCGGCAACGATTCCATTTGCACAGTTAAAAATAATACAACACTCCATCGCCGCTCCTCTTGATGCAATGTTTGTACCGTCTATACTGGTGGTATCGATACCATTTTCACCACAGTTTATAATAGAGCAACCCTGAACTTGAATTGACTGTCTATCGTTTGTGCTTTCATGGAATATACCTGATCCCGGAACATTATAAATTACCGTGTTTGTTATGTTAATATTACCACTATTTATCCTCATACCACCCTCGTTTCCACTATCGGACGAAGTCCCCGGTCCCCTGAAGCGACAATTCTCACACATTCCACCGCTAAGTAAGCGTGCCAAGGAAGAAAATGGTCCGGAATCCAACACAACTTCACACATGCTTAAATTTGAGTTACTCATTGTTAAGACCTCGACACCAGTGCTGTTTGATGTTGCGACTTTGAAAAAGCAACCAGTCCATAATTGAACATCAAGATCACCAGCGGTATTTTCTATGATACCACTTTTACTAAAAGACGCACTTGTGTTTTCAAAAGATAAACACTTATACGAAGTATGTTCATGGGTGAAAATCATTTCTACATTTTCACTGCAAATAAATTTTGGGTAGTTGGTAAGATCTAGACTCATACCAGTTTCATCAAACTTTGGACGAAGAATATTACCAGACGAATCAGCACCAACCCATTGCATTGGTGCGGCAGCAGTAGGAGCAGTTGCCGAAGTAACAAGTTGAGTCGTACAGTTGTACGTTCCCCCTAACCATATCCACTTTCGATCTTGCAATGTCTGTGAATCGAGACTAGAGGTCCAATCTCCACTGGTAATCGCTTGGAATGCGTTATCGATATCCGAACCGTCTTTCGATCCTGCTCCATCTGGTGATAGGAAAAAATTAGTCAGTGCCATCTATCAATCTCTCCCATAAACTAAGAATCCCTGAATCCCTGTTATACCGGGGTATGATATTCCATCGATGTTCATGTAAATATAACTTCCTGCTGTAATGGATGCACTACTCATAGTAGATGTAGTTGCTCCATGTGACGCGGTTGCGGCATTAACTGTAGCAATTGTTCTGGTCGATGATGTCGGATCTCCAAACGGATCTCCGTAATTTGCCACGACAAACGAAGCAGTGATTCCACCTGTTCTTCCTGTCCGAATCCCTGCTTGTGTTGCAGTTGATGTGAACGGAACATAATGTAACGCTGTTGTCTTAGCACCCGAAGAAATACCAGATGATGCTTGGATTACAAAGTGTGCAACATTTCCACCATTTTCTCCTGCTGCACCAGTTGCTCCTGTCGCACCAGCGGCACCTGCATCTCCTGCTGCACCTGTAGCACCAGTGTTGCCATTTGTACCATTATTACCTGCTGCACCAGTTGATCCTGTTGCTCCATCATTTACATAGAATATTCTACAGTTGCCGGTATTGAAAGGTGAAATTCCAAGATTGAAACCATTGTCGGCAACTACAGATCCAGTAAATGTGTATATGTTGGATGCTTCAGCAACACTTATGTAATCATAAAGAAGGAAACTCGATGGGTTGGTTTGTGATACTACATGCAACCGACCGCGAGTGGCACCATTAAAGTATCCAGTTAGTCCCGAACCATCACTGTCTGTGTTAAAGAAAGAAGCAGAGTTTGATAGGAATTTAGATTTTCCGGCAGCGTTAATTGCATCAAGTGCGCCTGTCAGTGCAATGTAAGGAAGTCCGGGAGGGAATCCTGTCGCACCAGCGGCACCTGCATCTCCTGCTGCACCTGTTGCACCAGTGTTGCCATCTGTACCATTATTGCCTGCTGCACCTGTTGCACCAGTGTTGCCATCTGTACCATTATTACCTGCCGACCCTGTTGCACCAGTGTTGCCATCTGTACCATTATTACCTGCCGACCCTGTTGCACCAGTGTTGCCATTTGTACCATTGTTACCTGCCGCACCTGTTGCTCCAGTTGCTCCAGTTGCTCCAACAAGACCAGACGCAGTGCTTACATGAGTTCCGTCTGCAAAGGTGATTCCGGCATCTGTAGAAATACCAGCGACATGAAGTTTGGCAGTTTCATCAACCTTAATTGCAGGTCCACCGGGAAGTCCGTTTGCACCACGGGTAAACATGGTAAGACCAGCATCAAGATAGATCGTTCCCGTTCTCCCCTCAATGTTGTGAACAAACGGATTGGTTGAGTTGAAGAATGTTCCGTCTTCAAGGGTTATACCAATGGTGTTGTTGATACCATATTTGAAACCAACTGATCCAGTTTCGACATCCATTGTAATGCCATTGAAGATAAGTGGTTGGTCATCAGTGTGTCCTGTAGTAAACACAAAGAACAAATCACTTGTTGGTCCAGATAGACCGGAAAGGGTGGTCAGGGTTTCTGATTTTACTGAGTACCCTGTTGGTTTTGTTGGATCACTTCCACTGAAAGAGTAATCAACATCAAAGTCGCCCTTTGGTGGTGCGGTAGAACCAAAGAATACTGAGTTGAATAACCCACCTGCTCCGGAGGCGTGAGAAAGAAGACTTCCCGGAATCCTGAAAGGGGATTGAACATTATTTACATTTAGAGGAGTTGTACCACCATCTTCATCTGTAATAGTGAACTGGAAGTCTTGTGAGAGTGTAATACCCACACCCGCCTCCTCGGGTTGACCGGGGAACCCGAGACCGGGGTCATAATTTCCTTGACTATCTCCACCGTCTGCGTAATCAATTTCAGTGTCATCAACATTAATCACACACCCAGTAATTCTAGCACCAGTTTTGCCTGTCAAACCAGTAGAACCAGTTGAACCAGTCTCGCCGGTTGAACCAGTCGTACCAGTTGTGCCTGTTGTTCCTGTGGGACCGGGGTCGCCATCATCACCGGGTGCGCCAGATCTACCAGCGGTAATGAAACTCTTGAACTTAACATATCCACCACCAAGTGTTCCGCCGGGTTGGTCTGCACCCAGAAGGGAACCAGTGATTCCAACTGATGCGGTAAATCCAAATGCGTTTGCTTGTCCGTCAGAATCACTGGGGTTATCAAATGTAATCGCACCGGGAGAGTGTACCGAGAGTGTTACAAATGTATCATTTACACCTAGAGATGATCCAGCAATGGTCGGAGAAAACAAATTGTCCACCGCAACCTTCATTAGTCGTACCTGACATCCAGTGGAGAAAATTTTTGCCCATGTTTCGGCAGCGGCACCACTATCATTCGCATTTTGTGGGAATGATTCAAATTCTCCAAGTCCTGATGACCGTGCGCCAAAGGCAAAGAAGTATTTTTCACCATCGACCATTGGTTCATTGCCTGATGTATTTGTCTCGGGTTGATAACTGAAAAACCCATCCGAACCCCCCACTGAGGTCAATGCAGGGTTGCTTACTTGATCGCCAAGAGTTAACCAGAGAGTAGTATCAAACGCATCCAACCCACCTGCATCACCCTTCGCTCCCTTGACTTTTCCAAGGGTAACTGTTGACTCGTTTCCGTCTGGGTCGATTGCGGTGAATCCGAGATTACCATCTTGGTCAATTGTAAATCCTGTGACACCTGATCCAGTCTTGCCGGTTGCACCTGTTACTCCATCTTCACCAGTGTTCCCGGTTACACCAGTAAAGCGAGTGATACCAATTGGGGATGGAACTACAATTTCCCCCGGTGTAAATGTTCCGCCATGTCCGGGACCGATTGAAATATTTTCATTTATTTCAACAACTCGGAACATATTTTCCGATGGTGGAAAGTCAAGATCATCGCCATCGTCGCCCGAATCATTTATGATTGTGGGTGTTATGACGTTGGATATTGTTCCTTGTATAAAACTGTTTTCGTTAACGGTAGAATCAACGTGGAATTTATCGCCTGCGGTAAGTTGATCAAGGGAGGTTGTTACATCAGTGCCTAAGTTTCCTGCTTTACCCATCGCAGTGGTATTGATATAGAACGCCGCAGTTGCTCCGTCATTTGTAATACCAACATACATTCCACCGGCAGTCAAACCAAAGACACGAACTCGATCTCCCGAATTTATTTGTCGTCCTGCTACTTTGGTGGTTAGATTGAGTTGAAGGTAAGTTCCGAAGATAGTATTATTCATAAAAAGGTTGCGGATCTCACCATGCCCAAATGTTGTACCAGAAGAACCTGCTTGTACAATCTCGGTAACAATTCTAGGAACTCCAAAGGTGTAACCATCATAGTAACTTTGGTCTGCTATGAAAGTTTCATTATCAACATACGGTGGTAGTCCATGCCCGGTGTTTCCTAACTCTAGGAAGAATGAAGTTACACCTTTATTATTAAGGTCGTTGTCTCCAAAGATTATCAGACCGTCATTTGAATCGGCAAATATCCGCATTTCACCATCGTTGCAAGATGACGCTGCGGGCGTAATAACATCAAATTCAAGATAGTCAACGATACCATACGGAACTCCCAGTTTAAAGACTGCGTTTGATCCGGTGTTTCCTGTTGTACCAGTGCTTCCTGTGGTTCCTGTTGTACCAGTAGTTCCTGTTGTACCAGTAGTTCCTGTAGTTCCAGTTTCGCCTGTGGTTCCAGTGGTTCCTGTTGTGCCAGTGATTCCAGTGGTCCCGGTGGTCCCTGTCTTACCAGTTGCACCAGTGGTTCCTGTTGTACCAGTGATTCCAGTGGTCCCGGTGGTCCCCGTTTTACCAGTTGCACCAGTCGTTCCCGTTGTACCAGTGGTTCCTGTTGTGCCAGTGATTCCAGTGGTCCCGGTGGTCCCTGTCTTACCAGTTGTACCAGTCGTTCCCGTTGTACCAGTCGTTCCCGTTGTACCAGTCGTTCCTGTCGTACCAGTGATTCCCGTTGTACCAGTCGTTCCTGTTGTGCCAGTAGTTCCGGTGACTCCAGTTGTTCCAGTCGTTCCGGTTGTACCAGTTTCACCTGTATTACCACGAACAACACCAATATTTACCGATGATTCAAATCCATCGTTACTTACTTGTGTTACAATTAAAGTTCCATCGTTAGGTCTTATTGTTGGATCTTTAATTCCCACACCAGTCTTACCAGTGCTTCCTGTTTCACCCGTTTCGCCAGTGGTTCCTGTTTCGCCAGTGGTTCCTGTTGTACCGGTTGTTCCTGTTGTACCGGTTGTTCCTGTAGTACCAGTTTTACCAGTAAATCCTGTCGCCCCAGTTTCGCCAGTCTCACCGGTTGTGCCAGTCGTGCCAGTCGTGCCAGTCGTACCTGTCGTACCAGTGGTGCCGGTTTTACCGGTGGTTCCTGTTTCTCCCGTTGTGCCAGTTTCTCCCGTTGTGCCAGTTGTCCCTGTAGTACCAGTTGTTCCTGTGGTTCCTGTAGTACCAGTTGTGCCACTGAGTCCGGTTGCGCCCACGACAACACCAACATTTATATCACTTTCATTACCATCACCATCCTGAAGAGTAACAACTAAATTAGGACCAGATAAAGTTGTATCTTTGATTCCTGTACCAGTTTTACCAGTAGAACCAGTTTCACCAGTAGAACCAGTTTCACCAGTTGTACCAGTTGTACCCGTGCCTCCGGTTGTACCAGAACCCCCAGTTTCGCCTGTGTTACCGCGAACAACACCAAGACTATCTGATGTCTTATTGCCATCGGCATCAATTGTTGTTATAATCAGAGTTCCATCATTTGGTCTTACAGTAATTCCATCTATACCCGTGCCAGTTTTACCAGTAGAACCAGTTTCACCAGTAGAACCAGTTTCGCCTGTGGTTCCCGTTGTGCCAGTAGTTCCTGTGGTTCCCGTTGTACCAGTTTCGCCTGTGGTTCCAGTTGTACCAGTGGTGCCGGTTTTACCGGTGGTTCCTGTTTCTCCTGTTGTACCAGTGGTTCCTGTTGTACCGGTTCCTCCTGTTACACCAGTCCCACCAGTTGCACCAGTTTGAATATCTGTATTTAAGGTTGTCCCAGTTGTGCCGTCTTCGTTTAAAATTCCATCATCTAAAATTAAAACTAATTTACCAGCATCAGCACCAGTGGTAAATGTAACTCCAAAAATACCCGTTCCGGTTTTACCAGTCTCTCCTGAATTACCAGTGGTTCCTGTCGTACCAGTTGTACCAGTCGTTCCCGTTGTACCAGTCCCACCTGTTTTTCCGGTCGAACCAGTTGAACCAGTTTGAATATCTGTGTTAAGTGTAGCACCAGTATCAAGAACTAAAACTAACTTACCACCATCGTCTTTGGTGGTTCCCTCTATACCGGTGCCAGTGTTTCCCGCTGTTCCCGCTGTTCCCGCTGTTCCCGCTGTTCCATCGCCTCCAACAACCTTTCCGGCATTAATTGTTGTTATAACGGTGCCAGTGGTTTCTGGTTTTTCTAACACAATAACTAGATCATCGCCACTTAGTCCTATGTCAAAAATTCCAGCACCGGTATTGCCGTCTTTGCCGTCCTCTCCCTGTATCCCTCTAACTACTTCATTGACTAATGTAGGTACTACTCTATTAAAAGAAACTAATTGTGTTTCAGTATCGCCTGCAATATAAGTTTTTGGTTCTACTCTTGCGGCAAGAGGTTGAGTTTCTGTTAGGTACGCATGGATGTCTTCGATATTTGCATTTAATTTTTTTAATATTTCAGGAGTAACATCATCAATTTCACCAAAAATTTCTACGCCGATATCGTCAACAAAGTAACTGAATGGTCTTACTGCTTTAAATGGAAGTGGAGTTCCATCATAAAACAAACGTAGAAAGATTCTACGAATTTTTAGATCTTTAATGATTTGTTGAACTAACTCGTATGCCATATTAATTTAACCTAATTGAATTTCCTTGAACTGTTACGTTTGATCCTGCGGTAATTTTCACTTCTCCACCTGCGTTCATGGTTAAGTCACCACCCACGATTTGTTCCATATCACCATCAACCTGTAGGGTACAGTCCCCCTTCGAGTAGATTGATGCATCACCATCAACTGTTATGTTTAATTTTCCTTTGACATGTAAATTGTTATCTTTTAAAACTACCTCGTACTTGTCACCAACAATTTTTATAACCTGCTTACCATCTGGGTGGATCTCTTCAAACGTACCTGATCTATGATATTTATGCAGTCTTTCTGCACCCGGAGTATCATCAACTTCTTGGAGATGACCAGACTCCGATTGTTTTACATGGTTAAAGGGGTACTGTGCTTTGAATGGCGTTTCTGGTTCCTCGACTTCCGACCCACCACCAACTCCACCGGCGAGAGTCATCTTGTCGATGTCTCCTTTTTTCTTTTCTACGACAGTTCCTTCTTCGACTCCCCGAGCAACTTTGTTTGTGTCTGGTTCGTTAAGTAAACTTTCAATTGGATAGTATCCTGAAGGATCGCTGAACCCCTCGTTAGGGTTTGCTTTTTGTAGAGGAACACCGCCAAGTGTTCCAAGCACCATTGGTTCTTGTGCAGAGTCACCGTCACGGAAAAAACCAAACACCCATGTACCTTCCACGGGACCGGTTGGTGACTCTCCAATTCCACTCATTGCAGCAGATGTAATTGGTTGAATAGGATACGCCCAAGGAAGATCTTCACTTGGGAGTTCTTGTTTATTCTCGGTATGAAAACCTAAACACCGAACTTGAACTCTACCAAGCATCTCGGGATCATTTCTATTTTCAACGACACCTTGAAACCATATAAATCCATTTTTGCCTGCAAAAAATTCCATTATCTTTTCTCCACTATATTTGTTGGTGTATTGTTACTTGTTCCCATGAATGTTGAATTATCAGCAATTGCCACTTCATAAGAATTCTTTGCCAACAACATAGTGTTCGTATATCCGTCTGGCGATATAGTGTGTCGTAGAGTTGTCACTAAATATTTACCACTCAACCTTGAATCATACCATTCGGTATCTGATGATTTTAATGCTGCTGCCTTTGGAACAAAAAATTCAACGACTCGACCGACACGCAAAAGAGAATTACCAGCAACTTTTATTCTTATCTTGATGGTATCTAGAAGTGATTTTTCTGACATCGAACGCTGTAACCAATCTTCGTGATTTTGTACATTAGGATAATCTCCACCCATTAGTCCGGTTTGTTTTGTGGTTAGATTGAAATTTGTGTTTGGGGTTGTTGTGTAAATGCTATCGTTTTTTGTCACACGATTATCTGTAATATGTCTTACATTAGTATCATTATTATAATTGTAGACTTTTCTACCCCACTGCTTTGTGGTAACATCATGTTGGTAAAGTACAGAAGAAAATGCCCCGTCCATATGTTCTTGTAATTTTTGATTCACTTTCATCATCCGGACATCTTTTACGTTTGAAAAGTTTCTAGACATGTTATCAGAATCGCCATCTCGCTGACCAACTGGAACCTGAAAATATGTAATAATACTTTCTTCAGAACACAACTGACTTAGTGTCACAAAACGATGACCATCTACGGTTTCAAAGAAAAAGTAATTTGTTTCATCGCTTCTTTTTGCGGGAATTGACCGAAGTGCTAACCATTCTATTGCTTTGAATGGGGACCATCTCGGAATAACAAATTTTTGTTCGTTCTTAGTTGCCTGAGCATCTAGACTACCACCGATATATTCACTGTAAATAGTTTTTACTATATCGCTAATTTTTCCCTTGAATGCTTTCGATATTTTAGTTGACTTGTTTTTCATAACCGTCGATGATACAAATCGAAGTCGATACACTTCTCCTCTTTCGTTTGGAGAACGAACTCTGTCCGTAACTTCTACTACTTTAAATTTTAGTTTTATAAAATCTGAGTCAATCCCCGGCGTGCGAAATTCTAAAGTTATCGATTCGTGTCCAGATATAGGAAAGGTGTTTAGTAGATCATTACCATCTTTGATTAGAACGGAACCAGAGATTGCCGAACTGTCAATGTCTTCGACAAAAGATAAATTTTGATATATGTTTTTTAGATCAACTTTACCACCAGAGTCACTCTCCATAAAAAGAGATACCAATTCAAAGTCATTTAACTTCGTGTACTTATCACTCGGAGAAACTGATGGTTTTATGTTAAAGTCTGACATTATTGACTAAGAACCTCTCGAAGTTCTCTCACCACATTTTCTAGTAGTTCAGGACTAAGTAATCTAATCTTGCGGTTTGTTTCGTTTTTAATAAATTCATATTCTTCATTTGTTACAATGTAAGTTGTGTCTCCGTCATTAATATAATTCTCTAAAACACATTGTGTAACGCCTACAGGCAAGGAAGAAAATCCATCTCCGGTTTGACCAATCGGGACTTGGTTGCCGCTGTCATCGGGTGGAGTCCCTAGTGGGTTTATGTTAACACTATTGTTCTCGAAGTGATGTACAGCATAGCGACTGTCGATCACCTTACGGACCTGTGCCCGGAGTTCTTTGTCATGTCCACGGACTATTGTATCTCCGGGTTTAATGGTCCCCTCTAATTGATATAATTGCAATGCAGATTGTTCTGGGATATATCGCTTGATGATACCTAAAACTTTATCTTGTCCTGTGTCTTTATAACTATTTCTCTTACCGAGATATAATGTAATGGTGTCGCCCTCGGCAAAGTTTTTAATACTTGTGTCTGATGGGTTTGGGTGCTTGTAGAATTCTTGTGTTATTCCCTCTGGAGTTATGAAGAGAGTTTTCGATGGGTACTTTTTAGCAATAAAATCATCAAGAGATCTGGACCGTAAAGGGAATCTATATTGTGGATCCATCAAATCATTGAATAATAAAACAACCCAAAAGTATTGTTGGTCACCGTATACTTCTTGAGCGATTCTTTCTGGAGTCATCCCTTCCTGAATATTATATAAAACAAAGGTATCCGCTGTTTCTTTTACTTTGGATGAAAATCCGACACGAAGTAAAATGTCTTGAACTTCTTCGAGTTGACCGGATGATGGATATTGTAATGATGGGAAATTTTTAAAGTACATCAGAATCCTTCGTTGACATGTTGTCTTGTAATATATTCTGCTTCCTTGAACGAAAGCGATAATGTGATCTTAGGAGGCATTCCATTTTTGAATGCGTAGTAAACCTCATCAGGGGTATAGTTGGTTGTAATTTTTTCGAGGAAACATCTGTTGAGTTTAGGGACTACTGGATTATCTTTTACTGCCCCACCTTCGGTTGAGTCATAGACTCTGTGCTTAATTTCAAACTCAGATGGGAAGTTGAAGAATGCACTATTTGCAGAAAGTTCTGGATATGCATGAAATCGGAAAACTTTGATGATGTCGGCGACTGTTTTTGCTTCTTCTTTATTTCTTGGAATGAATGTGAAGTTGTAGACAAATGATCGCATATCAATTCCCTGAAAGATTTGTTCTTTTCTTGGGTTCATGACAACACCTAGTTCTGCGGTAATTGCTTGTTCTGAGTTTAAAGATTCTTGTCCTAACGCCCCTGCTGCTTTATCGACTGTTCCTGCTAATTTCTTAAGTACACCAAGAGCAACGGTGCTTGCACTGGCAGAAACACTTGAAAGATTTCTAATCCCAGCAAAACCAACCTCTTCGTATTGCATAGAATCGTTATACTCTATGCCACCCGGAACATATAAAAACACAGAATCATTTGTTTCTTCTGTACCCTTACCGAGTCGGGTGTCGCTAGTGACGCTTTCTGTTGCAATTGATTTCTGGATTTCATCATCACTAAATTGTAAGTTCTCTAGGATTGTTTGTGCAGTTTCACCCTCTGTTTCGTCAGTTTGATCAAATCCACTCGCCACATCAGCAATGATATTACCAAGTCCTGATTTTGTTTTCTTTACAACACTACTAAGACTACCGTTTTGTTTAAAGAAAATTCTAAATTCTAACCAACTAACAATTCCATTTGTATTTTCTGCGTTTGGGTTATCTGCTGCGAGTAAGTCTGATGGATAATATAAAGGTTTTCCATTTGTTACGGAATTTAATGAACCGCTTCTTCTACTGCTCGCAAACATACCATCTACTGAGTCGCTTGCAAGATCTAAATTTTCTCCGACCGAAAAGGATGAGTTTTCTTCTGCCATGTGATGCTCCTAGATATATGTATATGGCATACAAAGGAAAATACAAACCAACTCGCCCAGATAAATATCAAGGAGATCCTACAAAGATCACATATCGTAGTCTCTGGGAGAGAAAATGTATGAAACTCTTTGATGACAATCCCAATGTCATAACATGGGCATCAGAAGAGATCTGTATACCTTATGTATCTCCTGTTGATGGGAAAAGGCACAGGTATTACCCAGACTTCTTAGTGGAACTTCGTAATAAAAGCGGAGAAATTGAAACCATAATGATCGAAGTCAAACCATTAAAGCAAACAAAAGAACCAAATAAACCTACTAGCGGCAGGATTACTCGCCGATATATGACCGAGGTAAAAACCTTCGCCGTCAATAATGCAAAATGGGAGGCAGCAGAGCAGGTTTGTCATGAACGCGGGTGGTGTTTTAAAATTCTAACAGAAAAGGAAATATTCTAATGCTGTATGAAGAATTAAGAAAAGTTGCTCCACCGTTAGCATCCTTCTTGCAAGAGATTGCTCCAGAATTGGGTTCGACGGATGTTGATATCAGAAAACCAAAAGGCATTCCGCGATCCAGAAGGTTCGTTGGTAAGTGTTACATGTTTTCGTATCGAAATCCAGAAGGAAAAGGAACAAAATCGCTTCCATATTACCATATGTTTCCTATGGCAATAAATTTAGAACAAAGATCAAATACCATGCTAGGCATTAATCCTTTTTATCTGCCACCAGAACTAAGAAAAGATCTGGTAGAAAACCTAATAAGTCGTTTGGATGATGATATTGAAAATCAAGATGCAAGATCCAAGATAACCTACAAAATTATTGCTAAATATAGAAGGAGTATGCGTCATGCATTCCCTTGTATTAAACAGTACACACATAATCGTATGGGTTCTGTTGTTATTGAAATGAAACCTTCCTTGTGGCGTGAGTTTTATCTTGGTGATATATCTAAAAAATTTGAAACATTTTTCAGAGGTGGATCACCGAGAACTGTATGGTCGGATAGCAGAAAAAGAAGTATAGAACAGGGAAGAGATAAAAGGAAAAAACAATGAGCATGTTTGGTTTCAACGTCAATAAGTTTGTATCGGAAATAGGAAAGTCGGGTGTCGCATACCCACATCGCTATGAGATATTATTTTCATCGACCCGAACAGGGACGCAGTTATTTGATCGTGGAACCAGTGAAAAACTAAATGCCAGACTTGAATCTGTATCACTTCCCGGAAGTGCAATTGGATCCAATCCTGTTAAACTGCAAGGTATTGATAGGGAAATGCCTTATGGGAGAGTGTATGAAGGAGACCTTAAAATGGTTTTCTTGGAGGATTCTACCTTCAATGTCAGAAAAGCATTCGAGGCGTGGCAAAGAGCGATCATTGATGAGGAAACTTTTCAATGTGGTTACTATGATGAATATATCTGTAACTCGCTAGATATAACAATGACAGATTTAAAAAATAAAGAAGTTTATAAGGTTCGTGTTTTTGATTTATTTCCAAAGACAGTGAACGCAGTTGAATTATCTGGTGCAGGAGGAGATGCTCTCGTCAAAACAGACATTGATTTTTCCTTCAGACGCTGGACAAGCAATCTATAATTGAAAGAAGGATAAAATATTATGGCATTACCAAAGTTAGAGACACCCACATATAAACTAAAACTTCCCTCGACAGGAAAGACTATTAGTTACAGACCCTTCTTGGTAAAAGAAGAAAAACTTTTGCTTATGGCAAAAGAAGGCAACAGTTCACAGCAAGCGTTTGATTCTCTTAAAAAGTTGATCAGCGTATGTGTAGAAGATGATATCGTTGTAGAAGATTTAACATCGTATGATGTTGAATACATCTTTTTGATGTTGAGATCTAAGTCGATTGGAGAGGAAGTTGAGATTCTTCTTAAATGCGAGGAGTGTGGTGAAACGCACCCAACCGTAATTAATCTAGAAAAAGATATTAAACTAGTCCGTGGCGAGAAAGTCGATCCTAAAGTAGCATTGACATCTGATGTTGGTGTTATTTTGAGACACCCTTCTATGGGAACCCTGACTAAGACCGACACAAACGATCCCGTTGATGTGTTGATTAGTTGTATAGAATCGATTTATGATTCTACTACTGTACACAAGGTCAGTGATTACGACAAGAACGAAGTGAAGGAGTTTGTTGACTCACTTAGTATGAAAGAAGTTGAAAAGATTCAAAGTTTCTTTGAGTCTATGCCTAAACTAAGATATGAAACTACATATAAGTGTACTTCTTGTGGTCATGAGAATAAGGTGGTACTAGAGGGAATCTCTGATTTTTTCTGATATGCCTCGCTCACGATACATTAGAGTACCATTATCGTGTTAATTTTTTAATGATGCAGGAGCATAAATATAGTTTAACGGAACTTGAGAATATGATCCCGTGGGAAAGACAGATTTATACCGCACTTCTCCACGAACATTTAGAAAAGCAACAAGAGGCATATAAGAAACAATAATGGCACTACCACCCCGCGACGATAAAGGACGTTTCCAGAAACCAAACGAAGGACTTAAGGGTCTTTTGGATGGTCAACGTACCACTGACGAAAAGAACACTGATCGAATCGTTAGTGCAATCGAAGGCGGTAGCGGTGGTGAGGTTGGTGGTAAAGAAGCACAACAAGAAGCAGCATCTCAGCAGAGACAAATATTCGCTGGACTCAGCAGTTCTATTTTGGGTGGATTAGAAAAACTTGGCGATAAATTTGACAAGGGGTTCAACATGAGAGAACTCACCGTATTTGATACGCTGAAACTCCCACTCCTTCTTGCTGGTGCAGTGGTTTATCAATATTCCGCTGTCCTCACTGGAGCAATTGGCACCATAAAAGGAATACTCAAAGGATTGCCCGCACTGTTTAATGTTGGTAAGAATATAGTCAAAGGAATCGGTGGTTTATTTGCTCGAATCAAATCTGGCAAAATTGTCGGATCGATCATAAAATCATTTAAATCAGTCTTCGGTGCCCTTGGTAAAAGTATGGGTAAGTCTAAATTGTTTGGTTTCTTTGGTAAAGTATTCAATAAGATAAAACCAGTATTCACTTTCTTGGGGAAGATATTCGGCAGATTTAAACCAGTGATGGGTATCTTTAGTAAAATATTTGGAGTGGTTGGTACAGTAGGAAAAACCGCAGGCGGAATTTTTGCTACAATTGGTAGAGTATTTAAAACCATATTTGGTTTTGTAAAACCTGTTGTTGGTTTTGTTGGTAAACTCGGTGGAGTCCTCGGAAAAGTATTCAAAGCAGTTCCCATACTCGGACAGATCATCACTGTTATCGAAGGCGTAGTCGGATTTTTCCGTGGTTTCTTCGGAACAGAGGGATCATTCTTTGAGAAACTGATCGGCGGTATTAAAGGTATATTCGCACAGATTATCGAAGGACTTTCTTTCGGATTCATATCATTCGATAGTGTCATGGAATTCTTCGATAACCTCATCATCAAGATGGGAGATTTCTTCTACGGTGCGTTTGTTTTCTTTACAGAAACTATACCCGAAATATTCATGTCAGCGGTAAATGGGGTCAAAGATTTCTTTATTATGGTTTTTGATTTCTACACAGTCACAGTGCCAAACCTATTCATGAGTGGAATTAATGCCATTGGTAACTTCTTTACCGTAACAATTCCAAACGCATTCAACAGTGTTCTTGGATTTATTACAAGTGGATTTGGAGTTCTCTCTGCTTTTGTTCAAGGACCAATTGATTCCATTAAGAGATTCTTCCAAGAACTTATGTTCTCGTTTAAAGTTCTCAAGAATAAAATGGACTATGGTATCTCTTATGCAATCAATAAAGTATCATTTGGTCTAAAAGGTGGCGAAGGAATGGAAGCAGCAGAGGCAGATGAGAGAAGAATTGCCAGAGATTATGCAAAATTCCAACAAGCGAATGCATCAGCAGACGCAGCAAGATTACAAGCACAACAAGGTTCTGCCGCAGGAGGAACTGTTAACCAAGTTAACACCACTGCGATGAATACACAATCATTCGAGACATCGGAAGAACCAGCGACTGACGTAGCAGCAGTACGATATGTCGGCGCATGAAAAAACCCCGGATTTCTCCGGGGTTTTCTCTACTCCCTAACAAGAAGTATTGTCTCGATCAATCCTCACTTGCGAGTTTCTCGAAGTAAGACATTGCGTCGTCTTCTTCAGTCGGTGCAGAACTCTCAGAGTTCGTTGCCGGTGTTGAGGGAGGATCATCACTTCCCCACTCAGTAGAAGACTCAAGCGAAGTGTTTTCAGCAGTTTCCTTAGGGGCGGAACTACCGAGGACCATTTCGAGACGGGACTTGAGTTCGTCATATGACTTATAGTTACTGGAGTCAACGAACTCATTCAACTTGTACTCGCCATCCCACAACTTCTTCAGGCGATCATCGTCACCGTCGAAAAGTTCGGACATGGAATCAAATCCGGACTTGTCATAGTTGAGGAAACCAGCAACCTTGCGAATACGAAGTCTAAAGTTTGCACCCTTCCAGAAGTCGAAGGGGACAATTGCCTCTTCGTCTGAGAATTCAGGTTTCATTGCGTCCTGAATCTTCTGGTAGATCTTGGTGCCGTAACGGTAAAGGAAAACCTTACCGTTGTTTTCGGGATTGGCAGGATCATCGATAACAAGGATGTTAGAGACATAACTCTTCTTTCGCTTGTATCGTTGGGAAACGAGATCCTTCTTTGCCTGCTCCCCGCTGTTCCAAAGACGAGTGTTCATCTCTGAAACAGGATCTTTCTCCCCGAGAGTGGTACGGGAGTTTTCGATATACCAACCTCCCGGTCCCTGAAATCCGTGAGAATAGTAAAGTACAAATGGGGTGTCTTCACCCGGTGCTTCTGGGAGGAAGCGAATGGTCGCAGTACCAGTTCCCGCATCATCAACTTGCGGTCGCCAGAAACGATCATCCTTGTACGAATTCTTCTTGGTATCATCCATTGCAGACAACTTCTTGATAAGTGCGTCTGAGTTACTACTGTTCTTTTTCATTGATTCAAATGACATGTGTTTTGTTCTCCTATGTCTGTTTTCAACTGTTTTCGTCAGTTGTATGTGTTAATTGTACCACAGTTTTGGTGTATGTCAAGGGGTTGCCCAAAGTTTTGGGGTTCTAGGCAAAAGATTTATTTCCTCGCCCTCGACTCTAATCTTTTCTTTTATTGGTATGCTAAGGTATTTTGCACCTAAAGCGGGTTCTATCTCTAATTCATTACAAATTTCAACGACTGCATCGATATACCCACAGTCATTATCTTTTACATGCTTTTCTACAGATTTAGAAAAGTCTTTTTCAAGTTTATCAAACATTATTTCTCCGTGTTCAAGACTAAAAACTCACTACATAGTATGTAGCATACACTATTAAATGGAGATTGTCAATGGCAAATGCAGCAACAGCAGAAGATCATGTAACATTAAATTTGGGTGAGGGTGGAGCAGTAATTGCCACCGACTTTGTAGCAGATACTAATATGGGATATGGAAGTGGAGCAGTTGGTCCTGCTCACTTTCAAGTAGTTAAACTAAGCACAGGTGGAGCGGGCGAATATGCTCTCATGTCAAAAACTTCCCCTATATTCACGAACCTCGCATCAATTGGAGATTCAGGATACCTTAGCAACGGATTTATTGCCGTTCGTGGTAACACTTTGGGTACTCAGGCAGTCCCGGTTAGTCTTTCTGGTGCTACACTAGAAGTAAATGATATTACCATCGTCGGTGGAACAATCGATCAAATTCAACATGGTGTATCTGCTGATATAAGAACCATTGCCGCAGGAATTACCCTTTCTGTCGTAGGAACGGCAGGTCAGACCGCAGTCGCAGTTCGCACTGAAACCGCCGGTGCTGTTTCGGTTACCGGAGCAGTGGACATTGCCAATGTTGCTCTCCCGACAGGAATGACATCATATACCAAATCATTCAATGACAGTGCCCTGTTTACCTTTGCCGGTTATACCCTCTCCTCTGGTGTGAAAATTAAAAACTACTTTAGTGGTCTTGAGGGATTAACTCCGGGTGAAGCAGGTCCGGGTGGTGGTCTTCTGTGTGTCGGTGCTACCGGCGCACTCGCTGCTGGTGCATCCACCGGATATCTCCTATCCCCCGGAGAAGAAGTCTTCCTTGAAATCAAAAATGTCGATAAACTTTTAGCAACTTCTGTGAACTTTGATGCTGCAACATCATTCGTTAATATGTCAATTTTAGGAACTTAACCTATGGCAGCAAGACATCGCGTAACAGCAGGTCGTCACCTTGGAGCGGGTAACCTCGTTCGACTGACGCAAGATTTTTGGGTGTACGATAATCCATGTCCAAGTGGTAATTGTAACGAAGGACCAACTTGCGACAACAACGATCCTGATAACTGTTGCGATGATATTCTTATTGGTACAGGTTATGGTGACATTGATAATACAAAGAGTGCAGAAGATGTCCTTCTAGCAGGAGGCACTGCCCATACTCACCAGACTAATGGTGGCGTGGATTTTGATAATTTTTTTGGTCTTGGTGCGATCAATCTCCTTGTTCCATCCCATACACAAATTAAATCAGAAAATAGAAAATCACACAATGATGCCGCTGGCGATCACGCCCCCGTCATGAATATTTCCCACAATCTTTCATATGCGAGATATAAAAAAGGAATGAAAGTTCATGATCCTATGCCAAACGTGACCTATAAGGACGTGAAGAAAATCATAGGACTAACTCCTGCGATGTCTATGGGTGATAGTAGTGGTTTCATTACTAGTCAGCAGACAAAAGACAACTCTGGTGGTATTGACTTCTCTTTTGATAATACTAAACGAACAATATTAGAAGATACAAGTCCTACCACCGATCCCAGACGCTTATCAGAGTTTGAACAAAGTGGAGAGATTCGTCCAGAATTTCAAAGTGATAGTCCTTTTATGGATGATGGTGTGTTGGATCATGACACGGGTGATGGAAGTGTCGATGATGTCGTCACCCAACAGTCCACCAGTGCCAACAACTGTAGAAGTTGTTGCAACCAACAAGGCGGACAAGGGACGCAACTTTGCGGGTTTAGATTTATCGATCCTAACTGTGGCGGATGTTCTAGTTCATCCACTTGTTCGTCGTCCTCGAATGCGTTCGGTTGTTGTCCGATTCCAAATCCATGTGACAATTTTCCATGTCCGGCCGGTTGCGACTGTGTGACCCTCATCGGACCCGACGACGACCCATGTCTTGGTGGCACACCAAATTGTACAAATTGCCCCGATCCATGTGACCTATGTCTTTGTGGGTGTGATGCCAACGGTGACTGCCCTCAACCCGGTGGATGTGGATGTGATGGTGAACCAGTGGTATGTGATCCACAAAAACCATGTGGTGGTGGATGTCCTCCCGGCAACGAGTGTACTCCCGATCCCGGTTGTGGTTGCGGTGAAGATCCTCCAATTGATTGTGAATGTGGCAATGGTTGTGGCGATGGATCAGATTGTGACCCGGCAGATTGTGGTAAATGTCCAGATCAATGTGATGCAGATGATTGTCAAATCCCAGACTGTAACGGTGTCTGTGGTGGGAAAGGTTGTGATGGAGTCATCAGTTGTTGTGAAGATGGAGAGACCACATGTCAACCCTGTCCCCCATGTCCAGACGTAAACAGTTTAGTGATCACCGGAAGTGAACTTACATCACTAAAGGGAAATTATAGAGGAAAAGATCTCGTTCCCATTGCCTACTTTAATCATAATTTGAATGTTGGTCTTGTTCCCGGATCAGCAAATGGATCTGCGGTCGGACCAAGAGATACCATCATGTCATGTTTTCTCGAACTCACCATTGCTGATGTCTACGGAAGAATCCCAGTTACTGGTGCTGCTCCATATGTGAAACCACTTAAACTAACTGTCTACAAATCAAACAAAACAATTGACACCAGCACAGTGAGTTGTGATTTATACTCTACTGGAAACGACTGGACATCGGATTCTGGAAGAAATGCAACCGACCGAAATTTAACTGCGGTGTCATCCATCACAATCGGTGAAGATGTACAGCAACTTGATAAAATTGCATTTGATTTAACAAGTCTTGCAAGAGATGCAGCAAAGAACAATGACGGTGTAATGAACTTTATGATCGAGGCATCAGAGTGGTTTGATGAAAGCACCGGTCTCAAGGCAGCACCACTTACAGAGCAACCAGCAATGCTTCTCAAGTTTTACCGAGAAGGCACTCATAGACCAAAAGTAAAAACCAATGTGAATCAGGGTCTACGACCCACAACACAAAGGTTAAATCCTGCCGTTTTAAGACGACGAGCGATTACCGCTGGACTTTGAGGTTCTGGAAATCTTCAATAGTTTGACGAAGAGAGGCAACGTGATTGATCGGGTTATCCACGATCTCTTGTGTGCTTCCATCTTCGCTTGCAATTAGAATGACAATCTGTTCAATAGTCTGACCAGTCATCTCTTTCCACATAATTGCATATGCGGTTGCTTGCTGAAAGTAATTGCCAATATCACTTCTACGCTTTTCTCGTGTTGAACCCTTGAAATCGATAATCGATAGAACACCATCAAATTCAGCAACGCAGTCCACGCGACCAGCAAGTTTAAGTAATTTACTATAAAGTGGTACTTCTTGGGCGTGAATATTATCAATCTTATTGAGCATAGGTAAAGATTGTCTAAACAGCATGGTCTCGTTACCCTTTGGGTTGAGATCCTTGTTGTTAATATAATCTTCAATAAGAGAGTGCAGATTGTTTCCACGCGAGCATACCCGCTTGGACTCCTCTGGGTTCTTTCTTCGCCACTCGGCAAAGAATGCCTTCTTCTTATGTCCTGTTACTGTGGTGACGGAAAAATACTTATTTCCATCTGGGCAGACGTAGTGTCTGCTGCCTTCGGTCGTAACACACTTTAGATTTTCAAAAGTATGTTTAGTGGGTACATGAGTAAATGTTTTATCGTTGTTCACATGCATATTATAGCATCCATTCTGTATTGTGTCAAGTTAATTAAATTAAGTTGTAAATTCTATTTTAAATCCAGTTGAGGTTCCAGCACTAAGTGAAAATAAAGATGTTAATTGTGGGAAAACTACTTTATATGTTCTTGCTGAAAAACTATCCGTATCTAATATACCCACATAATCAACACCATCTATAGTGAGAGTGGGTTTAATTTTTTTCTTTCCTGCGAACGCCGCTGTCGAACTGGCAAAATCTGTCCCACAAGTGAGTTGTATATACACAACTGGGTCACCGCCTGCCGCTACGATGCCAAAACCATCAAAGGGACTGAGACCACTATTCGATGTGAGTTGCTGACTGTTGGCGTTTCTGATAAGACCAGTGCCAGAGTTGCCCATCCCGAAAGTGGTTGCCTTTCCTGCGGTAGAGGTTCCGGTTCTTGTAACCGCATTGGAGTCACGCCTAGAAAGTGTTAATTTAAATTTCTTCTTTGCACCACCCCGAGACATTTTCGCACCCATGCCTCTAGCACCACCAAGTTTGCCTCTGGAGAAAGGAGATGATCCTGAATATATGCTCATTTAATTGCCACCCTTACGTTTGTTTGAAAAACGGTGACAACATGAACTCCGGAACCGCTGTTCGTCTTTGCTCCAATAGAAATTTTAGTTGGATCTGTTGTTGGAATAAAGATACCTTCGGATGGTGCTTCCAGTGGATCGGTGTTTCCGCCGACATGGTTTCTATTAATATTGAAGAGTTCAGAATCATTATCAAAACTATATGTTCCGGTTACTCCCCCAAGTTTGATCATATAGTTTGCACTTCTAAAGGCATTCAGATCGGCACTAGCGTTGGTTGATCCATGAATGGTTACCTCTACGCCCTCAACACACGAAGTAACTCCAGTAAGATCTGATATTGTTTGAAAATTACCTATTGTTAGCGAACCAACGTCAAAAACTTTAGGAGCAACACCTACGCTTCTTCTGATATCAGTGGCGTTGGCGTTGTGTCTGGGTTTGTATGCGGGAAGATTGCTGTTGTCAACATTACCCTGTGCGTCTAAGTCACCCATGTCACTCTCCTAGCATTGAAAGAGTAATACCAGCAGTTCCGGGGTTAGAGAAGATAGAGATATTGTTTAGGTCTTGTGTTGGGATGAAGATTTCATCTCCGTCCTCTAGTAGAACACAATCTTGCACTGCCAGTCCTGCCGCACTGATTCCAACATGACAGAACGAAGTTGATACACTATCAACTACACGAAAAAGAACTCCAGAGTTCACTTGTGTGAAAGTTTTACCAAATGCATCGCCTGCGCCAGAAAAACCTACATTTGCAGCAGCGTCTGCTACGAACTGTTTGGTGCCAATTTGTGTTGGGGTTGGTGCAACAGTTCTTCTGATGTCAACCGCGTTTGCCTTGTATCGTGGTGTGTAGTTGGGAAGGGCACTGTAATCAACCGTTCCGCCTGCTCCTAGATCACTCATGTGTTATCTCCTGTTCTAATATGTATATCATTTTGCTGCATCTTCGATTTCATCCATGAATCCATCTAGAAGATCTTGGGCGACCTTCTTTTTGGTGTCTTTGTCGATCTTGAAACCGTCACCAAAGTCTTTCTTGTAATTCTTGAGACCATGTTCGACTGCATACATGAATCCCTTGACTGCGAGTTCTGCATCAAAAGATCCCTTCTTCATCTTGCGTGCAAGGTTCTTGATAATGGGTTGAACTCTTTGTCGGTAAAGAGTAGAATCGTTCTCGATGTAAAGGGTGAGTTCACGGGCAGCGACTTCATCGACTGCTTCCGAAATTTCAACGGACTCTTTAACCTGTCTGTCTAATGAACCATCAATTCCTAGTGGATCTTCTCCGTCTGCACGAATGTACTCACCAGTCTTCGAGTCGAACTCATATGAATCCTTGAGTCCCCGTTTCACTGCACGGTTAAGTGCAAGTCCAGAGATGAACTTGATCTTCGCCTGTGAAAGTTGAGAAATTTGATCATCATCTAATCCGTCAAGAAAGGCGGTTAGTTTTTTATATGTTGGTTGCGATGGATCGACAGTACCAATCTTGGCATACTCCTTGCGGAGTGTATCGATTTGCTTTGGAGTAAACTTACCCTTTACTTTCGGGAACTTGAGTGCTTCGCCAATGTTCATGATTGACATATCTTCGTCGTACTCCGGGTTTTCTTTGATACCAAGGATTCTGTTGAGGTGATCTGCAACCTGCTCAGGAGAACCAACAAACTCATCCTTACCATGATCGAATCTGACCTTGATCTTCTTGGCACTGGTTCGTAGCATGAGCATGTGCTTGTATGGAGTCTTGGTGATCGACCCACGCTTCTTGATGTTGATACCGTAACCACTATCGGAACCAATGTCGGCGTTTTTCTTCACGCTGTCTGCGGTCCATGCTTCAGTGAGTTCGGTGTCTTCCTTGATAGCATGACTAAACTCCACACCTTTGACGCTCTTGATAAACTCTGCTACCTTCTTGCGTTCAGTACCATCGTGCTTCTTTGCGTCGAATGTGAAAGTTGCTTTTCCTTCTTTTTCAAACTCTGATTCCTGATAACCATCGAGGGATGCAATCAATTTTTCAAGTTTTCTATAACCTGCTCTGTCTGTTTCAACATGAACGGTGTGGCGAGTTGCCTCATCGAGTTCAACATGATCCTTTAGTGTACCTGTTGCACTGTCGAATCCCTTGAGACCGAGACGGGCGGGATGAATTGAGAAATATGAACCCTCATCTTTAGGGTCTGTTGCTGCAATAACCAGTTTATACTTGTCAAGTTTCATGCCGAGGTAGAAAAGTTTATCACCCTTCTTGAACTCCTTGCGTTGACCCTTTTTGTTGTAAGTCCCGAAATCCATCTTAACCGCAGCGGTCTTCCAACCCTTGCTCTTGGAGTTTACTTGCTTCTCCCACCACTCACCAAGTTCGGTTGACTCCATGACATCACTTACGGCAAGGAACATATCAGAATCGGGATCGTAATACTTGCCCTCTTTTTTGTCATAGTAGAAAATTTTACCAGACTTGCGACTCTTGTATGGTCCTTCGAGTCCTTCTTTTTCGCGGTTAGGATAACGATCACGGTCGATGGCAACACCAACCACATAACCCTTACCTCTACCACCCTTCAAGACTTTCTTGTAGTGGTCCTTGGCAGACATCTCTTCGAGTTCTGTTTCTGCGGAGAGTGAAG
>Ga0209634_1000044_pt1 | contig 130883 bp, 132 predicted proteins | sample LinPmetageLP40_FD_184043 | JGI IMG/M metagenome (GOLD analysis project Ga0209634, IMG submission 184043) | Marine viral communities from the Pacific Ocean - LP-40 (SPAdes) (version 2) | ecosystem: Environmental > Aquatic > Marine > Oceanic | place: Pacific Ocean | collected 2010-08-26
GATAGTAGTCTCGGCGTATCGCAGAGTACTTAGAGTACTACTATCCGCGGCGGGGAGAACCTCAGAGAACCTCGGTGAACCTGCCGCCGATGCCGAACCTCAGAACATTTTAGATTGCGGGCGTCGAAGGCGTTAAACTCACCTATATAAACTACGGGAGATTATTATGCCAAGAACCTCAGTAAGTGGTCGAACCTCACCGAAACGTAAACCTAAGCGACCCTCCGAGCCTTCTGAACTTCAGTTGGCTGAGTGTGTATGGGAAGACGCAGAAGAGATCGGGGACGTTGGTTGGAACGACCGGGACGAACTCTTTAAACAGGCAGAGGAACCTTGCCCTATTATGCATACCGTGGGGTATCTAATCTACGAGGGCGACGACCATATATCAATGGTGTCCACGATCGGCACGGATGAGTGCAGTACAATTGAGAAAATCCCGCGTAGTTTCATAAAAACCCTGATCTATCTCGAACGTCCGGAATAGGCGGCAACTAAAGCCTACCGGGCTGCCACACCTTACCCCCATTTATTTGGACATTTAAATACCCCCCTTTTAAATGCCCTCTATAAAATAATAGAATATTTCTAAGAACATTATGTCATTTCCCTACATATTAATGAGATGCAGATCCCAATACTCGCCCGGTATCTCTCAGCGTCTTTGTTATGGGCCCTACTCTTAGGAAGTTGTACCACTACGACAACCTTTGAAGTTGCTTCTCCCTCTACAGCTTCACCCCCTACATCTAAGCCTTTTACACTTCCTCAAGATGGTTCATTTTCGTATCATTTGTTTGATGTCGTACCTTCGTATACATTCGTTGGTGCTATTAAAAACTATGAACATGATTCGTTAATTGGCACAGGCGTATTGATCTCCCCTGATGTTGTTCTCTCTGCGGCTCATGTTGTAGACGATACCTCTATGCACAACCTTGAATGGGTCGAAGTTGATGGTAAGACATCTTGTATTAAAAAAATTGTTTATTATTCTTCTCTGCTGGATAATAAATGGCATGATATAGCAATTCTTTTTTTAGAATCTCGTTCGGATAAAGTTCCTTGTATAATGTTTGATAATGATACGGATTTCGTATACAAACATATGCCTCTCACTACTGTGGGGCATGGTCATGGACTTCGCCGAAACAGCAATCCCGGTATCTTTAGGTACTACGGGAGACTTGTTCTTTCTCCAAGATTCATGATCATGCTTCCACTGAGGGACACCGTATGGCATGGTGACTCGGGTGGTGCAATTCTTACTGATGATAATAAGTTAATAGGCATCGTCTCGCACTATGTTAGTACGAAAGATGGCCGTATATTCGAGAATGTGGGTTCGTCTATTGAATACTATAGAGAATGGATTGAATCACACGTACCCACGCTGAGTGATTAGATTCCAAACACTAAACGTATTCTAGACCACAGTCCAGGTCGATCTTCTGGATTGTTTTTGGCACGCTCGGCGCCTCTTTGGACTTCCTTGTCCGTAAGGAGAATCCAGTAGGACTCATCGTTGTACCGTACCTTGGTAGGCCAGTAGTGAGTCGCTTCTCTCTTTGTCTTGCGTGCTTTGTTTTCTTTTCTGCTTTCCATGTCAACAATCCCACTTTCTGAGTGCAAGTGCCTTACGAGTAGGTCTACCCTTCTCGTCCTTCATTGCGCCTTTCATTCCACCCATGCGGGCGCAGAATGATTTACGTCTCTTGGCTGCTTTACCACCCTTTGACTTCTTAGCTTGTTCTGATGATACTGGTGCTTTGAGGTCGGAACCGGGGTTCTCTCGTTCGTAGGACTTTCTGCCCTTTTCGTTGAGTCCGCCTTCTTTGTTCTTACCTGAGCTTTTTTGCCATGCGGCAGATGCTTCACTGACTTCTTTCTTCTTATCGTCTTTCTTGGGATTCATGAGATCATCATGATTCTTGACGGCGTATGATTCGGCATCCTTCTTATTATCGAATGTCTTTATCTTCTTACCGTTCTGATGATACACACAGAACTTGTTTGGGCCCTCTTTCTTGACATGTGATTTGGGATCCATGGTGTGGTCCTTCTTATCATCATATGCCTTTTCCGAGAAGAATGATTTGAGAATAGCATCGTCGAGATCGGTTGACTCGTTAGAACTGTTTCCCCAGTTCTTTGCGCCTACTTTTCTGCACTTGACGAGAGCACCCGAAGCGTATGCGGAAGGCCATACGTCATAGCGTGCCTTCACCTTGTGGTAGCAGGCATCCTTCTCGGCTTCATTGATGTGTTCTACTGATTCGTTCTTTGTCTTCTTGACGCAGTTTGGATATCGCTTACCGAACATAGTCTTCATGCCCTTCTGCTCATATCCCTTCCAACAGGCTTCATTGATAGTCTCGACTGATTCCTTGGTGACGCTCTTAATAGTTGCGCCCTTCTTTACCTTCTTGGCGAGTCGCTTGAAATCAACTCCCTTGCGACCCCCACGCTTAGTATCGTACTCAACTGGCTGGGTTGTGCCTCGGTGCTTCATTACGTTCGCGGAGATGTCCTCACGCACGACTTTACCTGATTTGGTTCCCTTGTTGGGAACAAACTCACCACCGACAAGTTTACTGGTGGGTTGGTTTGCAAGTTTCTTTGCGATGCTCTTGCTAAACTTCTTTGCCTTTGACTTGTCACGGGTAACAGTCTTTACCTTGTCACCGTCTGTGTCCATCACATAGTTTCCATCACTGTGTTGCACCATACGCTCTTGTATGATATCATTGTGGTACTCGTCGTGGTGATCATGATTCTCGTGTACCTCATGAATGTGGATAGTCATGTCCTTGGTTGGGATCTCTCGCTCGATACCGTGCTCGAACATGACATCATACCAGTCGATGTCACCATTCTCGTTGGGAGCGGCGTGCTGTGATGTGATTGTTCGTCCGTATCCAAATTTGGTATGCTCTACATGTGTGGCACACTTGTGGGTTCCCTTTGGATATTTCTTACCGTGGAGTTTTGTAATCTTCTTATCTTTTTTCATGGGTGAATCACTTTCGTTAACTTTTTTTACCTCATTCGATACCATCTTCGGTTTGCCTCCCTTTCCTGCACGATCTGCGACAGGATCTTGAGACTTCTTTCGTCTAACGGCGGACGCGATGGTTTTCTTTCCGCCTTTTGCTCTGAGCTTGGCTGCTTTGTTCTTGGACAGGCACTTAGGTTTTCCTTCTCCGGGTTCTCTGGCGCATTTTCCAAGACGTTCCCCCTTCGTGTTATACCTATCCCATCCGCCTCCGCCTACTCCACCTTTACCTCCGGTGCCAAACCAGGCGCGGAGATTCTCTGATATCTTAAACTTCATATCAATCTCCGGACCAGTTCTTACCTTTATAACTCTTTACATCTCGCATGATGGCATCTTTAGTGCGATTGGTTGATTTCATTACTTTAGGAGATCTGCCTGTTTCACTCTGCGTGCTGGTTCTTGTTACTGCTTTTTTAGCAGACTTGTATCTCTCTTTGGCATCACCACCACCGGGCTTCTTTCTGTCATAAAATTTCTGTCTGCTATACTCTTTGGCCATCTCACCAGATGGAGACTCTGTTGCAGGGCGTGTACCCATGGATCCCATTTTATTCTTTGAGATTTCACCCTCTCGGCGCAATCGTTTTTCGTTTAATTCGTCGGTAAACACACTTACGAGTGCGTCCATGAAGTTTTCATCGAGGTCACAATCACACGATTTGCTCTGTGTCTCTGCGCCTTCGATTATAAAAGTTTTAAATTTATGCATTTAAGATATCTCCTTGAGGTACTTTATGTATTTGAATTAATGTCTTAAGGCTTTTGCTAAATAATATGATGCATCAAAATATTTCCCACTATTCTTAAAGTGTCATGGCGTATAGCTGTGGCATTTTGTTTTATAGGAGTCTTAAATGGACAGACAAGTTTTACTGCTCAACGCTTCTGAAGAAGCAATTAAAATCATAGACTGGAAGAAAGCAATTTGCCTTTTACTCAAAGGGAAAGCAACAAAGCCGGTAAACTACAAACAAAACTATGAGATACAATCAGTAAATCACACATACCCACTGCCATCTGTTATAATGCTTTCGAATTATGTCCATATTCCAATGCAGGAACACATTCCAACGAGAAGAAATGTGTTCAAACGAGACAACTGGATCTGTCAATATTGTGGAATCAAATCAAAGAATCCAAAGACACTCACAATAGATCATGTGATGCCAAAATCGCGTGGTGGTGATTCTAGTTGGACAAATCTTGTTACCGCATGTCCATCATGTAACAGGAAAAAAGCAAACAACAAACCATCTGAGTGTGGGATGCCCCTGAAAAGGAAACCAACAAAACCATACTACTTGGACTTGCAATTAAACTCGATATCGAGTATGATTAAAGATCAATGGGATTATTGGTTAAAAATCGCATAAACTTACATATATACCATAGCAGGAGAATATTATGCCAATATATGATTATCGTTGTGAAAAATGTGAAGAGTTGTGGGAAGAAAGTCTTCCCATGTCTAAAATGAACAGTCCCACCAAAAAAGCATGTCCACACTGTGAAAAGAGTGGTTGTGTGGTGAAACATGTTGGTGGGTTTCCTGGCGTTGCAACTGATCAAACACTAACCGCAGATAAAAAGTCTGGTGGACAGTGGAGTGAGTTGATGAGTAGAATGACAAATGTTGTCGGTAGAGATTACAAACACAACCTAGACAAAGCCTCCGAGAGAACAGGAACTCGTTGGAAGGGTTGAATTATTATAAATAGGTCAGTAACTGGAGATACGTTATGCGAATGTCAGACTTTTTCAATTTTGTAGGAACAAACAATCAACAATCAACACCTTCGTCAGATGGTGAAGGTGTACAAAAGTTGCAAGATGGCAGTAGTTGGAAATATATCAGAGATGGTGATGTTTACGAAAACACAGTATCTGGTTCTAGAATCAGTCCGATTCAATTAGACAATTTAAAAATTAGTTTCGAAAGACACTGATTCGGTGATATTCCATAGTGAACGCTACACTAAATAGTGTAGCTTTTATTATATGATTGGACTATAATGTACGCAAGAAGAGGATGCTGTTGTGGTAAATCGATATACCCTTGGTGCTTTTACCGAGGATCATGTGACAACATGTATGATGTATATCTTTTACCTGAATCAATCGCAAGAACAATACAAGAAGAACCCGGTGACCCTAGAGATAAGTTAGACTTCCTCTATGGTGGAACTGATCACTCCAAAGTTATAAAATTTAGATGGAGTGCTAATCCTACGTTCAATGCAAAGATATCAGATAATCTTCTCAATGGTTCGGTGGTGCATCAACCCGCTGTAGAATATACACTCTATTCTTATCACGAAGATGTTGGAAACCGTCCTGAAGTAACACAAGAATGCACACAGCTCTGTGAAGATGCGGGAAGAGTACCGCCTATTATAGGTGGAGGACCCGACTTCCTCATATATGATACTTGTTATGAAAGTTTCCTGAAGACATACGATGACTCGATGGCGAATGGTAGATCAGTCGGTGATGTGTTGGGTGAACACAGCTATATCAGAAATGTAAGTGATTGGTCTGAGAGAAACTATTTAACCCCTGGCACTCGGTCACAAAAAAGAGTGGCTAAACATACAATAGAGAATATATTCAGGGGATTAACAACAGAATACCCTGCTGGTTATCAATTCGATGGAGAGCGGGGCAATCGACCGGCCCCAATTACAGCCGGTACATTTGATACCAGATGGGAAAAGCAGACTAGCTTTATTCCAGAGAGCACACAGCACACCAAAGAGAAAGGTGCGTGGGATGTTGAAATGGATCCCATATTCTGTATGTACGGCGAAGACTCCATATACAGAGAGAAAATAGCATATTTCGAAACTCCTCGAGGGGACCTTTCTCAAGAAGAATACGAAGCCGTAATCCGAGGGATCACGACTGAAACTAATGACTGGATTGATGCTGATGAGGTATACAGGAACGTACCCGCCACGAGGTCCGCAAATTATCCGAACTCGCGAGATGAGCCAGGATATCTCAAATATACGTACTTTAATGGTGGGTATAGATCTAAAAATTTCTCAAATGAGTTCTTCCGAACGCAAGGTGCGGATGTAGAAGGCGTTTGTGCTGGTGATGGAACTATTCCTGTAGGATATAACATATCCCCAGAAAAAGGAGGAGATGTTTCTCCTTTGTATGGAATATACTATGGACAAAATCAAACCGTAGGGGCTTGGCATTCTTGGTTGGGTGGTTTAGAATATCTCGCAGCAGATGCTGAGGTGTTTAATCCAGACATAGTTACTTGGGATTATAAATTCCCACAGTATCAGGTCGCAAAATACACAACACCAGGCAGTGCTTGTTTATGCGAGAGCAGCTCTCCGTCCTGTACTCCAGTCAGGGAATTTATAGAAACTGGATTCTGTACCGCGCAGAATAGAATATCAACTTATTCTTACGAGTTCGGAGGTCCTGTACCAGACGACGAGTGGCCGGCTGGACCGCAGCAACCAGTTTACGGACATCCATTCGAGAGAGTTGCGTTCGATAAGGAGTTCTGGCCGGGTTATGTTGTTGGTAACGGAACAAATATTAGAACAAACACTCCCAACAGAAACAGTTATTTCAAAGATTTGCGAAACGGTATAGGAACCATAACAAATGCAGATTCAATGCCTGCAATACCTTCTACTTCTCAGGGCCCTTTCTTTGATGTCAATAGTCGTGTCATCGATAACGGGACTTTCGCTTATTCTGGATTGGAAGCCCCGGCAGAACCAGTTTACGGAGGGTTCGATGCCCCAGGCGCAGGCAATGATACAATCACCTCATATGTTTACACACTTGAGCAGAAACAAAGAACATACAGATACGTTGATACCATAACTGATGATGGTGAATTTATAACTGTTTTAGACACTGGAATAGAATTTCAAGGTAATTGGTCAAGACAGCAGGGTGGTAGTGGGTTGTATTTCTATAGCAATGTCCACTACAACATCGACACCGATGGAATTCCACCAAGCATCCCAAACACCCAACCGGGGAAAATACAATATGATATAACAGAGGCGGGTGCATCTATATCATGTGGTCCAATATTCAATGAGGGAAATAATTCCCGAACTCTTGGTGGTAGGCCACTATTTGGTCCTTATGAGTTCAATAGCGGGTATAACAATGGAGGGATTCAAGGATCTGGACAAGATCTCGATGAATATCCATACTGGAGAATAATCGACGGAGTTTCAAATGTATACACCTTAGATGAACTCGGTATTGATAATCCTCAGTATGAAGTATTACTAAAAGATTCCTATACCTCAGTGAATTGGGTTCCTGGCATGACATATGGAGCAAAAGTAATAGTTGATACTGATATTACTATTGGTCCTGGCATGCCAAGGAAGGTGCCAGGCGAAGACGGAATTTATAGTGCATTTTATATGGATCAGTTGATCATACCAGAAGGTAAAGAAGATAAATCATTATGGAGCATGGATAACACCGACATATTCTCACCGGGTATGTGGAATGGTTTGTACTGTGGTATTGGTATCAAAGGACACTTAAAACCAGCGGCATCTTTGTTGTCACAAGGAAAAATACAGAACTTCAATGGTGGTGCAGCATGTACCTGTCCGGGTCAAGTCGTCTGCTGTCCTTGTGATGGATTCGAGAGCGGCGGTTGCTCCGTCTATAATGTTGGTGGTCAAGAGTGTACACCCAGAATATGCAACCACAACCCAGATAAACAAATCGCTGTTCTCCCGCGACTTTGGATTCCTACTTCTATCCTAGAAAATTGGAACTGGGTGCAGAATGTCAGCTACCAGATCGGAGACGGCGATGATTTCTCACAAATTGATAAAACGCAGAGGAGGACTACCACCGTTCTTGATACAAGAACCGTTGGTGGAAACGAATATGCTATGGTAGAAACCAAGTTTGCTACGTCCACTACAGTAACTACTTCGGAGTCCGGAGACATTGGAAATCCGAGCATAGACTGTTATCAGTGGAGCGGACCAAACGGTGAGGCATATGAAACTTGTTACACTGTATGGGAAGATGGTGAGCCTCCAAATGTTGAAACAAATACATGCACACAGAGCGGGTCTACAATAATAGGAGGATTTAGCATCCTTCCGACCTATATGGGGATCCATGAGTGGATAACTGACCTCGCTGCGAACTCTGGCCCAGGTCAGTTACATGAGCATCCCTACAGAAAAATTACAATTCCTCTGCGATGGATGGATCTTGGATTCCATGAGACTCCATTCAAAGACACTGCAAATCTATACATCAGCGACAAAGAAGAACAAAAATGTATGGAGAGCAGAGCCTACGCTGAACAAAATAAAGAAACAGCAGAGGGAATACAAGATAACAAAATATTTGAATATGCAGGAGTTACAGGTGCTTCCTGTGGTGTGGTTTGTCCTGAAAATATTAAATTCTATGATTTCCCATACAAAGGTAATGTTGGATTGTATGGAACAAAGAAATATGAATTCAAACCAGAATACCAAAACTATCTAGATTGGTTAATAACAAACGAGGACATAAAAGATACATTCAAAGAGTGGGCTGCGGCAACCGTTGCAAGACAGAGAACTGTGAGTAAACTTTTCTACTGGCCCAAAGATTTTGCTGACAGAATATCCACATCACCAGCTTCTCATATATTTGGATTGAACACGGGGATGACCGAATGGCGAAATGGCTGGAGTGAGGGTGATCAAGTTCGAGGATTCAGAGAACCCGGAGCGGAAGTAGATGATGAGTATGAACCCATAAATTCATTTTTCTTTCAACATGCCAGAGGTGCAACTATTGATGTGCCACTTATAGGATCTGTTTCTAACATGTATATCACATGGGAAGAGAAACCACAAATAGTTCAGGCGTGTGAACTGCAAGATAACTCAGGATTAGGTTCTGAGGCTGGGGATAGTCTTGTTCCACTCTTTGTCCGAAGAGAAAGAACATCAGGAAACACTTCCGGTCTTCCTTATCCAAATGTGATAGGGAATTTACCAAGTGGGGTAGCCAGTGATGATCAAGTTTATAGAAACTTTATTCTAGGACGAAAAACAGAATTCACTGATCCAAATGAATATGTCCCATACCCAGAAGAAGGGTTCTCTGATGTATACAGAAACGAATACCACGGTTTGTGGGCAAACTGGGGATATGCAGGAAAAATTAAAGATGATCCAAGAGAGTACAGATTTGATAGAAACTATCCAAAAGATCTAAGAAGAATCCCTCGTTTTGATCAGTATGGTGAGATGGAGTTAAATATGCGTAACCGAGACTCAGCAATTGGATTTGATGAGTATAGGTACAGAAACTATAGTCAATTACCAGAGTTGTCGGAACGAGAAAAAATATTAAACAAGAACGTAAATAAGTGGTGTGCTTTGTTTTATGACGAAGGCGCTCTTGCGGATGATATCACATGGACTTACCCAGAGGATGCGTGTCCGTCCGGAGCTACTCTGGGATTCGAACAGTATGAGAGGGCGTTTAATAATGGTGTTGCTTATCACTGGGCATTGGCAAGAATGAGCAACAGAAACGATGTACCAATGGGTAGGAATTGGCAGAAATCCAAGATCTTCTCCAGAGGCTGCCCAGAAGATATCAGAAACATCCGACAATTCATTTACCAAAACACCTTCTACGGACAACCAGAAAGTGTTCGTGGGTGGACTGCGAGTGATTATCCTTGGTTAACCGGATTCACTATGGGAATAGATCCCGACATAAACTGGTGTTCTACTACGCCAAAAGCAGATCCAGATTTTTATGAGGACAGCTAAATTTAGGACATGTCAAGCTGTGACAGATCGGGGTTCTTGCGGTAGCTTCCACGGTAATATAGACCGAATGCAGTCATACCTGCGGGAACAGAACCCCAAAAACTTTCTACGTTTATGTCAAATACTGTGCTTGTATCATCTGCAACTTGTAAATCAAAAGTGCCACCAAAATTATCCTGAAAAGTTGCACGACCAGCACCAACGGTATTGTAAATCATAACACCATCTGTTGCCTGATCTTTGTTTCCTATGTTTAATACTTTAGATCTTTTGTAGTTACTCATTCATTATCTCCTTGAGATTACACCTTATTTATGAAAATACATAAATAGATATACTAAATGGAGTCTACTATGCAGTCTAATATTGTTGAAAGAATTATCACAAAGAATAAAATTGATGCTATCTTGGAGTACGCAAGTCCATCTCCTATGATGAAAAGAAATTTTCAAACAGCAAGACAAAGATCGGTAGGTCAGGGGACAACAGCACGAAAAGTTGGAACACCCATGAAAACCAGTACATTCAAGAAAGCACAAGATTCAACAATAACAAAAGCAAAAGCTGGTGATCAGAGATCGCAAGGCGCGTTGAACAGAGGTGCCTTTACATCAACATCATCAACTACTAACAGAGCTGCCGGTGATACTAGACAGACAAGATTAGACAGAGTTGCTAGGGGAAGAAAAAAGCAACAAATGGTAGCAAAAGCAAAAACTGTGGGTGTGGACGTAGCTAAGGGTATAGCAAGAAAAGCAGGCACCTCGGTGGCTGACTACGCACAAGAAAAAGGTAGAAGAGCTAGACAGAGAATGAACACCAACATGTCAGGCGAACCCGTAGGACAAAAAGTTGCACAGAGTGCATCAGACGCTGCATACGATTCTCTCCGTTCTGCAATGAGTGGGAAAGACAAGAAAGATGATTTGGTCATCGTAGACAGATCATCAATAAGTTCCTCTAAAACCAGAAAAGAAGGAACTATGAATAACTGGAAAAATAGCTTGGTAGAAGCTGTTGAATCTGGTAAAATCGAGAGAGAAAAAATGATGAGTGGTGAACAACCACCAGCGAAAAAGAATAAAGTAGAACACAGCGTTATTGACGCAATCACAGGTATAAATAGAGGGTAGGAGAAACTAATGAACATTAAAGATTTTCATAGCTGGGCCCACTCTAAAACAATGATATCAGAAAAAGCAAAAAATGCTTCGAAAGATATGGTTGGAAAATACCACCCCGGTGGCGAAGTAGGTTATCAGGGAACACAAGCAGCACTCTCTGCTGCTGGTCAAATCCCCGTTGCAGGGATCGCAGCAGATCTTGGAGCGGCAGCACACTCTGTGGCGTCTGGTAGACTCGGAGATGCTGCAATGAATGTAGTTAATGCAATACCAGTCGTAGGTAATGTTTCTGGTGTTGCCAAACTTGCCAAGACTGGAACACAGCTTGCGAAAGCTGCATCGAAAACTGCAAAGACAGATAAAATTGCAGCAAAAGCCAAATCAACAATTAGCGGTAAAAACTAAGGTCACCGCATATTCTATATAACTCACTAGGAGAAAACCATGTCAATTAATAACAGCAATAAAACCGGCGTCGGCGACCTAAACAAAATTCTCGCCCAAACCGCAATGGAAATTCACAGAACTCACCGTCCCAAAGTAGAGGGTGTAGACTCGGCAGAACCAATGGAACTTGCCGAATCAATCGCAGACGATACTCAAGAGATCACTGAAGAGCAGGCAATTGCCGATCTAACAGAGTGGCTTGATGGTATCGTAAACGATGTCGAATCACAGTTAAACAGAGAATTATCAGAGGAAGAGCTTGACTATACCCTAGATCATGCAATTTCTCTTCTTGAAACCGAAGAAGAGATCGAATCCGCAAAATAATTCTTGACATTTAGTGAAAGGTAGTGTATATTATGATTATGAATAAAGTTTTCACACATGTCCAGACGGATATTAAAGACGACCTAGCTTCGGAAACATCCGAAGCAGGTCGTTTTTATATTGCTCCGAGTGGCATTCGTTTGCCTAGTGTAACCACTGTCACAGGAAGAAAGAAGAGTCGTTTCTTCGCTGAGTGGAGAAAGAAGAACCCGAAGGAATCCAAGAGAGTTACCAGACGGGGTTCACGCTTCCATTCTTTGATTGAGGATTACATCAACAACGACTTCAATCCTGAAGTAGAGACAAAAGATCAACAACCAGATATGATTGATCTATTTGTAGTTCTGAAGGATGAACTCGACAAGATCGACAACATCAGAGCACAAGAGGCTCCTCTTTGGAGTGAGCGTATTGGGTTGGCTGGTAGAGTCGATTGTGTTGCAGATTACGATGGAGTTCCATGTATCATAGATTTCAAAGCCTCATCTCGTAGAAAAAGAGAAGAGGATATTGGAAACTATATGATGCAAGCAACAGCATACGCTCTTATGTGGCAAATAAGAACCGGGGAAAAGATAAACGACTTTGCAATCCTCATAGCATGTGAGGATGGAACTTCTCAGGTATTCAGGGGTAAAGTGTTGAAATGGGTTCCTAAACTATACAATGAGATCAAGGATTACTACTCTTCAATGGAGTAGAAGTCCCTTTCCATACTTTTATAGTAATAGCAATCACAACAATAAGAAGAAGTAAATACCAGAACAACCACCCACTGAAAAATGTGGGTTCGGTTGTCACTTCTGCTATTGTTTTTTTGTCCCACGCAGATGGAGTAGAACTGTAGGTGGGATCCAATATTGTTTGTCCGGCTGAACACCCTGCCAAGAAAACTAGTAATGTGATTAGTAATTTATTCATCGTGATCTACCTACTGCTGATCCAAAGTAAAATCCTACAATTGTCACAAGGATCTGTCTGTTCTCTGTAGTAAACAAATAGCCACGAACAGTCTCAAACGAGATCACTTCATTAGTTCCAAACAAACCAAAGAAATCTAGTGGTGCATTTCTTTTCTCGACTATCTCGACAACCGTCGGCACCTCAAAGAATGGCAATACAAACGGGGCGATTATTGTTCCAAACAATATACAAAGAACAATAAATCTTCGAACCCATTTGCCAGCATCACTGCCCACTCGTTCTATTGCTTGATTGTATGATTCATTCGATACCTTATTTGCATCCAACAATCTATTAAATCTTTCCTGTTCATTCTGTCTTTTCTCTGCTATAGATTTAAAAATAAATCCGGTGAGACTACCACCAACCAGAGATAAGAATTCAGTTGTGAGTAGGGTTTCTATCATTTTTTAGTGTCTCTTCTAAACATACTGAAGGGTAAGAATTTTTCTTTTTTCTTTTTACCTTTCAGAGACTTCAAAGCTTTTCTTTGGTTTATTGCTAAATCATCCGGTGGTGCTGGATGTGGTGCGTTGGCACCCATGTGGAGATTATATCCCATACCTCCAACTTGTCCAGAAGAAGCAACATTTGCTATCTCTTCTTTCATTGACTCATCTATTATATCAGAACTCTGCATGAAATCAAGAAATCCCTCTACAAAGTAATCCCAATCACCACCAACAGTCTCTAGCTCCTCTCGGAACAAATTGAGAGCTGCTGTAGTGCTTGCGAGTTTAGCTTTTGTTGATGGGTTCGGAATTTGATTAAATAATCTTTTGATGTAAATAACAAACATTTCAAATGTATTGAGAACAGATCTTTCTCTTGCAGAAAGATCTTCCATTCTTTTTAAGAAATATCCATTACCGTCTATCAAACCCATCTTATATGCCTTCATTGAAACGAATGACTTACTGATCTCTTTGATGAATTTATAGAGAGTAAATGCGGATATAGTTCTGTTTGTTAGATCGAAACTCATTCCAATAATTTTCCTAAAATACTGTCTATGACATGATTTGTTGGTATGTTAATTAAATCGACTTCGGGTAATTCTATAGGCAAAAGTTGTAAATATTTCAAAAAAGATTTTAGATACGAGTGGTATCTTTCTTCTATTCTAAAAAATAATATTCTGCTACAAGCCTCGGCACCAAACACGTTGTTCAGTATGATTATGTGATTTAAGATTAATCTTTCTTTTAGATTGTTCTTTTGATCAAATCTATTGAATAATCTTTTGATATACTTGATTCTATTCAAATCCTCATGAAACTCGTCAAAGTCTACACAGTTTGGATTTTCATAATAAGACAATGCATAATCTAAAAAATTACTTTCATCAAGTATATCAATTCCCATTATCATCCTTCGCTGTCGGCTTCTTTTACAACCTCGGAGCGTACTCTATATAAACCCCTACCCTCTTCGACATTGAAGTTGATCATATATTTGATACCATCTTCAAATCCATCAGTGGTTTCAAATTCTTCGATTGGTGTGGTTGGAGTTTTTCCAAAAGTCCCACCATATCTAAAGAGTCTGAAACTAAATGCAGATTCAGAAACTTGTTCTTTTCCATCATACTGGAAATCGAAACCAATAATGTTTAACTTTGCTCTAAGCATTGTAATTGATTGTGGTAGATCAAGACATTCCTTGGAAAAATACGATTCAAGAAAAGCATTGATTCTTCTGATATTGCCTTCAGAGTCCAAATCAAACAAGCCTTTTCCGTGATCTTTAACTGCGGAACGAGCGCCAGTGTGTGGTTGTCTAGCTGCTAGACCACCAACTGATAATTCTCCGCTTTCATTTATCTGTTGTAGTAAGGTTTTAAAACTTTTCATTTAAATTCTCCGTTGTACTATGTATACGACTCATCGCCTTTTTGGTGATCGTCCGGTTGCGATTAATGTCGCTATGGCCATTGCGACTTCTTCTGGGGTAGAGTTTTTTCCAGGTCTAGACGGCATTTTATCTCTAAACTTTTTATTTGATAGGATCTGAGATGCTACTGCATCTCTTTTACTTTTTTGTTCATCATTTAATTTTACTTCGTCTAAATTATTCTTTGATTGAATAACAAATGGAGTTTTTTCTATTTTCATATCATTCACTTCCTGTTTTTATAGCATTTTCGAGCTGATAACGAATCCATAATAAATCTGTTTTTATTTCAGCAAGATCAGTTGATATTGATATTCTGAAAGCCTCACTTGCGTCTATTCTTTCGTCTAGGTTAATAATTTCTTGTTCTATCGCAGTTAATCTATAATCGTAGGTTGCATCTTTTGCACCTATTGTCCATACTAGTATAGCAAGGGTTGAAACCCAACCAAAAATAACGCCCCAGCCATTTAAACTTATTCTTCTAGCATCGTCTTGAGACATACATTAACTCCAGATCCGAATCACTTCGGAGATTCTTTTTTTATAGATTTTACTCTATCGTAATTTTTTTTAAAAAGTTTATTCAATTCCGCGTCAACTTCCATAAAAGGAGTGTCTTCTATGTATTTTTTTAGAAGATCGTAGGTTCCGATGTCTCCGGCACCACCCTCTTCTTTGAGTCTTTTGCTATGATCTTGAGTTTCGCCTGGTTTATGTTTGTTGTCAGATCTGTTTGATGCGGCACTTCTTTTTCTTAAGTTGGTAGATGAATTGTTCATGGGATTTCCATCCTTGTGATCAATATCAACCCCATCACCTTTACTCACTACACCCTTACGAATAGCTCTTCTTCTATTTGTTGTTCGTTTGCCTCTAGCTTGAATTGCTTTTTTGCTGCTATGATGTCTATCATATTCTTTTCTGTAATCTCTCTCATACTCTTCGTTAGTAGTGAGCTGAGGGATTTCATCATTCTCTGCTTCATAGTATTGTGTGTCCTTCTCTACAGGAACATAAAATACTCTATCTCTAGTTTGAACTTTCGTATACTCACCAGACTCATTTGTGTTATAATTAGCTAAGTTAAGTTGATTGGAACTTATTTCATTTACGGTCAAACCTAAAAATTCAAACATTCGGAATGGATCATCAGAGATATCAGATGTCGCTTGGTTGAAATAAGTTTCTGTGTCTGAGTCACTCTCTGCCAGTAAATCAGTAAAGTGATGACATATGTCTTCTTTCATATCATCAGATACACTCATAGCAGCCCAGAAACTTCCGGGTGTTCTAGATTCTCGTATGTCATCGTCAATACCAAATCTTATGTTTACCTTTACATCATTGATGATTTTGTTAATATAAGTTTCGTTTAATTTTGATAAATGTGCGCTTGTTCCATCTTTATTTGCCGATAATATATGAGTAACCGAAGAAGGATTGTCAAAACCAAATTTGTCTTGTCCAGTTAATTCTTCGTAAACTAAAGCTTTCTTGAACTCCTCGTTAGTTGCAAATATATCTTCGAGATGGGACTTTAGTTCTGTGTGTAAATTCTCTACATTTTCCTTAGAGAACCTATTTTTATCAATTTGGATTTGGTTATTGAATCTCACTTCAGGCTTAGTGTTTATAACATAATCTCTCATTTTTTCTGATACAGCTTTTGTCTGTTTTTTGGTAGCAGGGTTCAATAAGATATTTTCTTTTAGTTTCAATGCAGTGGAAGAAAACAAGGCTAAGGCTTCGCCTTCTTTTTCCAGTAAGATTGGAGTTTCTCCAATCCTTACCGAGGCCCGGACAACTTCCTCTTGTGAATCACCCTCGAATACTATCTGAGACTTGGATGAAGGATCATCACCACCCAATGATGCCCACTCTGGAGAGATTGATCCTGTTTCTTTGTTGACTGGCTTAGCCACCCAACTTCCTCTTAAATCATCCTGTATTTGCTGAACAACTCGAATAGCAGATGGTTCTAATGTTTCGCTCTCTTCCATGTTGTTCTTAAGAGATGGAGACATCCCATCACCTATCTTGCCTCCGTTCACAGAGTTGAATGTGCTCGCTATGCTTGAAGCCATGTCTTCTGATTCATGATCCCAATCAGGATAAACTGATCCTGCTGATGTTATTTCTTTTCCGTTTGATGGAATTCTTTTTTGTTCCTGAGAATCCATAATGTCATCAGCAACTTCGCCTTCTTGTGTGGCGACTTCGGGAGCTGATGGATCTTCTGTTTTCTCTACATTACCCAGAAGTCTGTTGGATGTTTTTGTTGCTTCGAAATCAGGTCTTCTGGAAATTTCTCTTGCTGCGTTTGGAGTTACTTCTGGTTTGTTTCTCTGACCAGGGACTCGTCCATATAGGAGTTCATGTTTATTTGGTTCGTAATCAGTTTTTGGAATCAATCTAGTTTTGTTGTCATCCAAAGTTTTTACAACAATAACCCCCTTCCAAGGGTTTGTCTTTTCTTGTTGCTCTGATGCTTTTCTCTCTACACGCTTTCTGGCGCTATCAACGTCTTTTTTGTCACCACCAACAGCTCTAGCATCTTCTTTTGCTTTTTCTTTATCTAGAGCTTCTTTATCAGCAAATGATTTCGATATTGGGTTCGCTTCGTCTAACTGCAAAAATTCTAAAAATTCCATCGGATCAAACCAATCTGCTTCAAATATGGGTTTTTTTGTTGAATAATCAGACATTCTTTACTCCAAAGACTACTTCTATTTATAAAAAAAAGAATGGGCCCCGTAAACGGGGCCCAAACACTGGCTTTATGCGAGTAAATAGGGGAAAGTGCTGGATCACCTCCTGACTGTGTGCAAAAGATACTTGGCAGTAAAGCCAGATTTATCGTTTACGGTTTAGTCCAAGGAAGGTAACCCTTCACCCATGTCCAAAAAGAAGGTCCTATCCAAGCTCCGGCGGCGAATAATAATACGCTATAAAACACAGTTCCTAAAATTCCGCTAAATGGCTCTGGTGACATAATTCACTCCTTTTCGTCTAGGCTTTTATTTTCAAAAGCTTTTGAAACGTCACTATTATATATGTCCTTTTTGAAGCCAAACGTGCTTTTTTTCTTTCTTTTTTTCGCTGGCTTTTCCTTCGTTTTCTCTGAACTAGCTAAATCATTGATTAGTGGCAGATCACCTTCTTTTTCGATAAAAGAAAGCTCAGTTTCGTTTAAACTTCTTTTGTCCCATATCCACTTACCTCTATAATTAAAAAAAGTTCCGCCATATTCACGTTCAAATCTACCTCTGTACTTTTTACCCACTTTTTCATCGTTGCAAAGTGCATAAGTTCTGGTGATTGAATCGTTGACTTCGTTTAATCTCATTGTTGTGCTCCTTAAAGATACATTACTATTTATGAATTCTGTGAAATTATGTCATAGTAAAGACCTTTACAAACATAATATGAATCAACTATGTCTGATATAGGGTTTCCTATACCTTTTCTATTTGGAGTTATCAGGTTGAATAAATTGTGTTTTGTTTCCTTGACAAAAGCGTCATGCATCGCTGTCTTATCAGCATTTCCCTTTCCGGTAGCTAGTTTTTTAACCACAGACGGAGCAATCACATCAATTGGCACAGACTGTTGAAAAAACTTATACTTAAGTAACCCTGTATTCTCTGCTATATTGAAAACCCTACCCTTTGCGGCATATGCATAGCCCTCAATAGCAACTTGTTCACACCCCTGACACATTTCAACTGCCCACTCTGATATGGTATCATACCTTTCACAATCATGATTGTATGTCTCAAATAATTTCCCATGAATTCTAGACAAAAATGTTTTTGCTAGGTTCTTTGTATCTGTCAGATAATAAAAAGAACAATTATTGAAAGTAAAACCTTCATCTGAATTAAAAACACAAATTGCTGGACCATTTAAACTGTAGTCAATACCGGCTATTATCATAATAAGTCTCCGGTACTATTTATGAGAAAACCCCTCACCAATAAAGGTAAAGGGTTCTCTTATTCGCGGGAAAAGGGTGATCCAGCTCTTTTGCACTCCGCGATTTAGTTATCTTATATTTATAAGATATTTTTTTTCAGAAACTGACCTGAATAACACTACGAACGACATACTGTCCGTCGTCGGCACTGGAACGCCAACCTGTGTTATCTGTGTTGAAACCAGAGTCAATACCTTCGAAAGCATATCCAACAGTGTTGGTCCATACGATATTCTCGTGGATGGTGTAGTTACAACCAATAGTTGCAATATTCAGCTTGTCGCTGACACCACCAAGAGCACCATACTCATACTGAACAAAACCCTGAAGGTTGTCCAGACACTGATATGCAAGAGTACCAACGATGGAATAATTATCCCAATCCTCAGTTTCGTTGTTTGCAATCCATGCAGCGTTGAAATCGAGCTTACCACTAGTGTATTCGAGATCAACAGTATAACTGCTGTAATCCGTTACATTATTATTGTTGTATGCATAACCAGCACCGATGGAAAATCCACCACCGAGTCCGACAGATGCGCGAGCACCAACTGCATAATCATTATCTGCGTCAACACCATTAGTGTCACCAAAACCATTGGTGTAAAATGCAGAAAGTTCAACAACATCAGATACAATGAAGTCCGAAAGTTCTACACCCTGACCTCGTCCCTGTCCGTATGTAAGGGCAGAAACGCTATAGTTGTTGGTGATAAGAGAACGAGGATCAGTGACGAAACCACTATAGAAAGCAGGAACGAACTGACCAACTCGAACATTGGTAACACCAAACGCTCTAAAATCAACACGAGCGTCGAGAAGATCAAACGTGGAAGTTACATCACTCCACTGTCCACTCAGGAGGTAACTTGCATCCTTACCAAAGTCACCAGATAGAATTAGACGAGCACGATCAACTGAGAATCCATACTCAGCATCGAGATCTGCACCGCCATTGTAGCTGTATCCTGTCTGGATAAATCCACCCAGATCCAACGAAAAGCCTTCAGTCGAAGGACTAAGACTAATTCGAGTGGAAGCATCCGAACGAACTGCTTCACCCATCTCCATACGATCCATTCGCTGCTGCATCATATCGGGTGTGATCATACCTTGATCAACCATACGATTCATTCGCTGCTGCATCATCTCGGGGGTGACATTGTTGTCACCCATCATGTCTGAATCATCTGCACTTGCAACTCCGCAAGTGCATAGGGCGAGACATGTCGCGCCAATTTTAATAATACTCATAAGTATTCTCCTGTTATGGTTTATCAACCGCCAATGTTCCAAGCAGTGACTGCGGTCCAGACAGCCGAAATGGCATCTCGGAACCAAAGAACTCCGTCCCACGCGAAGGGAACAAGAGCAAGACTAACCAGAGTTGATCGGGTTACTCCAAATTTTCCAAAAAACTTACCTACTACATCATTACCACAACCCGAAACCGGGCAATCTTTAGTGTTTGCACTCATAGCATTTCTCCTTTTGTTAGAGGTACATGATCCACAAATGTGGATTCACTAATTAGTTCTATTATACTTTAAATTTAGTTGTTTGTCAAGTCTACTAATTCACAGGAATTGCCTGAACAGGCAAAAGACTGACTCCCTGCTGTATTATCTTCTTCTTCATATTTTCCCAATTCACTCCAGTCAACATTATTTGGCATCTTTTTCAAAAGCATCTTATATTCTTCTTCGGAACACTCCTGATATGGAGCTTGCTTATATGTATGATCCGAGAAAGGTAAGAAAGACACCCCAGATACTTCATCAAAGTGGTCATATACCCAAGATCCTACCTGTAACCACTCATCTTCTTTCACTGAAACAGTAACGGAAGGCTTATGCTCACACCAATTCCTTTGATATTCTAACCACAATTCTAGTTGTTCAATAGCAGTCATATCAGTTCTAAAAACTGCATTCTTTGGTGTTTTTATTGGGAAAGAAAACACCATGGTGTGATCTGGCTTCATTACATCAGGTTCACAGGGGAATCCTTCCTTCTGCATAAAGACACAAAGAGAATCTTTGGTATCAGCTCTGACAGTTCTGATGTAGTGCTCACTGTGTCTTGCGTGGATCCCTGACGCAGCGTCTACAAGCTGCGAGACAGTTCCAGATGGTTTGACACAGGTAATTGCAACTGATTCATTAATACCAATGCTTTTTGCACTAGACTTGTTCTGTTTAATTGCACAAGTCTTAAGATCTTTTAGTAGATCATCTAGTCCCTTTGTCTTTCCATTTGTTAGCTTACAGTCCATGATACCAGTCATAGACACACCAAGAAGACGTTCATCTTCACAGTTCTTTTCCCAGTCACTCGAAAGGTATTTGAAGTTTGTGAGAGTGGACTGCCATGTCCCGAGAATAGTTGCAAGTTTAACTTTTCTCTCAAGAGATTCCTTCGTATCATTTCCTCTGACAACGATTTCCGTAAGATTACAAAACTGCTTATCACGAAGAATAATTTCACTACAAGGATTTGTACCAAAATCGTAATTGAGATCTCTATGTCTATATGAATCACCCAATGAACTTCTGAATTCGTTTGATTTATCAGTCTGTTTCTTTGCAGCGTCTCGGTTGAAGATACCACGCTCACCAGACTTACTCTTGTATAGTGAAACCCACTCTTCCATGAATGTACCAATTTCTGGTTTCTCTTTGTATGCTACCGAGTTATTCGATAATGCTCTTTGCGAGTCGGAAATCCACCACTGTCCGTGCTTCGCATCACGCATCCGCTCATCGGTAAGTGAAGACAATGAGATAAGCGCACTTCTTCGTACTCCCCCCACCACGACAATTTCAGCAATCTTGCAGATGATATCGTGACATTCGATGGATGTGAGTTTTCTTCCAGAAGCTCTCTTATAGGTTTCCACTGTGAATTTGAATAAATCGTCCAGTGGTTGCGGACCCGAAGCTCTACCACCGAAAGTCTTGAGTCTTTCTCCGGCAGGTCGAACCTTTGATACGTCCCATTTCGGAACCTGACCTCCAATAAGAAGCGAGGTGAGTTCTTTGTATGCTTTCGCCCAACCCATCTTACTATCTTGAACAACAATGGTCGTGTCACTGTCCTCAAACTCCTCTGCAATTGTTGGTAGCTTCTTTAGGAAATCACGTTCAACACTAAACCCAACCCCTGTGCCACACATGAGCACATATAAAATTTCATCAAAGGATCGAACTCTACCTGAACTAACATAAGCACAATTGTATCCAGCTACATTGTCACGCTTCAATGCTTCGCCTGCCGTCATCAATGCTCGCATTGAAGGCATAATTTCCAAATTCAAAACAGCTTCTTCTAATTCTTTTCTTTCCTTAGAAGAAACTTTGTAATTATTATTTTCCTTGAGGTGACTTTCAAAAAAATCAAAGTATCTTTTTACTGTCTCTTCCCAAGTTTCTCGTCTTCCTTCTTCTGGAAGCCAACGAGAGTATCGGGAAAGGTGAATAAAAGATTGATATAAAGACGGTAATTCAAACATTCATAACTCCAAAGCACATTTATTGTAGTATTATATAGCATCGATTAGGTAAGTCAAGTAAAATCAACCAGAAAGAGTTAGTCCTTGCGTCTCAAGATCACGCTTGAACAAGTAATTAGATGCAGTTCCATCATAGTAATTCGGTAGATAGAAAGGCCAAGTTTCGGCTGAGTGTCCCCTTCGCATGTCGTTCAAACTTCTGCCAAGAATATCCCCACCGGGCGGGGTTCCAGCCAAACCTGATTCGAATGTAAGGCCTCTGTATATTGCTTTGTGTGCGACAGTGGATGCAATCATGTTTGTTACACCAAGTGGATGAGAAAATTCAGATCCGATGTGTTTCTCAAGTTCTGCTCTCTGTGATGGCAACAAAGGAACATCACGGAGCAAAGAAGAGCTAGGAGAGAAGAGATCCGAAGCAAACCCATATACACTCTCTGTTAGGTTTTGTGGGAAATGTCCAAACTGTGTCAATCCTGCATTTGCAACGTCAAAAGCCAAGGTGCTCTGTCTGTTAATATTAGATAAGTAATTTTCAGTTTTTTCAGTATTTGATATCCGTTTAGTTCCATCAGTTCCTTGAGAAGCATGAAGCTCAAATTCAGGGTATCTGTACTCGTTAGAGAAAGACACACCGGCGTTATCTGGTAGTGTTTCGCTAAACTCATAAGTAGCACCCAGAGCTAAAACTGAAACACCATAGAAAAATTCATAATCATTAGTATAACCAGCGTTTTTACCAAAAGAGAAATTGTCTTTATTTAGATCAAACCTTCTCTTTTGTGTGAAAGCTTTGTAATCCATACCGAGTATGTTGGGATCAGTTGAGGAGTTATTATAATATCCACCCCAACCTTGTGGATCGAATTGATCACCAAATACACCCTTGTGTACACCGAAGGATGCGGTTGCAGCAGTGAGGGGGTCACCATAAGTGGGTCCGCCAGTTGCTCCATGGAGGAAAGCTACCCAATACCATCCTCTATCCAAATCTATTTCTGGTGTTGGCCAAGAAACTCTATGGTTTAATCTACCCTGAGTGGGATGCGGTATTCTCTGTGCTTGTCGATAAGTTGAATATGAGGAGCCGAGTAGGTTCAAGATTCTAGTTTTTTCTCCAGTCAAACCTTGAAGCCATAAAAACTCTGCCTCTGGTGCCTCTAATCCATGCTTGACTGGATACAAAGTGTCAGTTGCACAAAGATCTGAAATTTTTGTAGTGGGTCTGACATTTTCATAATCCATATTGTAGATAGCAGAGCTAAATCTAAGTTCTTTAGTCTTACTGTATGGTGGCTCGTTAACAAAAGCTGGATGATCGGCTCTTACATATCCCCCAGTGGCGTCTACAGAAGCCCAAGATTCTCTTGTGCAAATACACCACGGACACCCGCTAGTTGGTCCCGGATGTCTGGTTCCTGCAAGTACCTCATTACATCTTTCGAGTGCGGATGTGGAAAGAACCACATTTCCACTAGCGCCAGCAACATAGATACCCGGATATCTAAATTGCCACCCAAGGTGTATTAGACCTTGTGGGTAATTAAATACCAGATCAGATATTCTTGTTCTTTGTTCTATGAAAAGAGGTACATAAATTATTTTGTTGTATGGAGGATGATATAATACCTCATAAAAACTCTTCCACACTTCGTTTGTGTTCCCGTTCTGACCATTACAGGCCCACGGACTTGCATTGCTACCATTTATCCTAAAATTGGTATGGACCGTGGGATCCACTCCACAAAAAGTAAGACCTATCTCAGGATTCTCTGAAAAATATGGTTGATAAGATGATGGACTTGTCGTCATCTTAAGCCAAAAATACAAACCAACACTGTCATCCATACCACCCAAATAATGTCCGGGTCCTATAGGAAAAGCCCCGCTGCGGCCACCCGAGTCTTTACCTGCCATCATTTCTTTTGGTCTGTGTGTAAAGGAGACTCCCTGAATATTGATACTTTCAACTTCTATTGGTGTATCAAGACTAAGTTCTCCTACTGTTCCAACACTCAAACCAGATACTTCATTACCGTATAAATCAGATTTATATAAAATATTATTTACTGATTCTCCACGAAAAACTTCTCCGCCAGTTCCACCAGTAATCGTTATGCTTTGTGTGAACTCTTTTTTGAAGACTTCGGTATTCGGGAAAACAGTTACAGTTTTATTTACATTTTTCCTAATCATGTTTCATCCTCATTGTCGTATCGAACAAGAAATACTGGAGTTGCCTCTTGAATTGCTCCACCCAGATCCTCAGAAATCCAAGGGAACCCATTACTAAAGGAATTTCCATAGCCTGATCGATCAGGTAAACGAGCACCATGACTAGCTCTATGGTGCTGTGTACTAAGAACATCATAAGGTCCAATGGCTGTCAATCCCTCGCCGCCCAATCCTTCTGCTAGAAGAGTTCCATCTCTATATCTTTTCTCTGTGTCTAAGTCAGCGGTATAACCTTTACTATAGTCAACCATTTTAGTCATTTCATAGTGCCATGAATACATGGTGGGGGCATTTTCGTTATTGAATGATGCCATAACTCCGGGAAAAGTGGTAACAACAAACCGTGTGTTACCAAAAAGTTTATTTTGACTTCCTGAGAAAGCTCTTTTATCTGCAACTCCACCAAAAAGAAGCTCATCGGTATTCGTAAAGGAATGAGCCGGTAAATAAAGCATAGAGAATGCAGGACATTTTTGACCATCCACATCAACAAAGTAAGCGTGTGATTGAAAATCAAACCAGGTCCACAAATAACCACCATTTTTGCAGTAATTTTTAACATCTCTGTTTGTAAACATACTAGCTACAGTGGGCAGAATATTATTAATACTAGATTGGAAATCATTAGAACCTGATATTCCGAGAGATTCACCTCCGAATGCCATTCCATTAATATCATTAAAATCAAAATCTTTTGGTATAGACCCATGTCCGATAGAACTTCTTAAAGTCCCCTGCATCAGTCCGGTATAATTTTGTCCCACTAGGAATCCATCTGCTGATGTACCACTGACTCCTGATGGAATTAAACCACCAGGTCCAGTTGATGGACCAGTGAACCCAACACCACCCGTAGTAGAATGAAACCCATACACACTAAAACCAGTTTCGTAAGGTTGGTGATCTGTCCAAGCATCAGATACAAGGTACTGTTGATCACCAAGATGATCATCATCAAACGGAGATGATTCCATACCTTGCATCATCAACGAATCTTTATAATCTCCCGGACCATAAGTATTTCTTTTGCCTGGTTTTGTGGTTACAGAGGTTTTAGATTGTATGGGCAGTGCTGCATTAAACGAAGATCCAGAAAAGCCGGCAAACAGAGAACCACCAGAGTAACCTTCGCCAGTTCTGCCTGCGGTTCCACCAGAACCTCCACTAGCAGCGAATCCAAACGAACCCTCTCCAGTTCCAGAATAGTTAAAGGATGTGGGCTGGGACGGCAGTCCCTGAATTGGTTCTGTTATAGTAAATCGTTGCGTTTGTAATGGTGCGGCTGGAGAAAATCCTCCAGTAATATTACTGTTGCAACCTAAAGCAAGTTCTGCTGTTCCCCCAAAGAAAATTGTTGGCACCCCACTGGGCAGAAAAATAAGACTCAAAACCGAAATGTAGTTCAGTCCGATTCTTGTTGGATAATTTGTCTGTGTAAAACTTCTGCTCTTGCCAGGAAAATATCCAGCATTCCACCATCTACCAAACCCACTTGGTATAGAATCTGGAAGAGGACTGAAGCTAGAGATGGCACTCTGCAAAATAAATGCGCTTGTCTGACATCCAATACCTCTATAAGTATTCAGATGCTGAAATTTTCCAGGTCTTAACTGGATGGGTTGTCCACAGTCATGATTTCCATATGGATTTACTGGACTAGTTGCTTCACTATAATCATTGCTATTGTCTGAGCGATATCTAGTCGGGAGAGAAAATGTATGCCCACCGATGTACGCACTCGCACCCGCTTCTCCTGTTATCTCCAAAGAATAACCTTCAAAAATAAGGGAATTGGTGGACTCATTGTATCTGACTTCATTTAATGCTGTAATCCCAGTACCGCCGGATGCACTCATAAGAATAGAACCAGCTTGAGAAAATTTAGCAAAACTTGAACCTAGTATTGGATTGCCAGACGGTGCTCCAGATATACTTGCACCAGTAAAACCAATAAAAGAATTAAAGACAGGAGTGATTCCGCCAAGAATTATAGTTTTTTTATCAGTATCAAAAGTTAGCTTATTGATTGCCATTGCTCAAGTCTCCGCTATCGCACTGAAACTGGTTGGTTTGATGTAAATTAATGGTGCTGCTGCCGTGTCAGTTCCACTAAGTTCGGTAACACTACCCGTAATTCCTCTGTCATCACTAATAAAGAATGGGAATGAAGCTGGATAACACCCTGTCAAACAAACACAAGCCTTTGGTAAAAAATCTATGGATTCATTTTGTCCCAGAATTGGTTTGACATGTCTGGAGTCCATCATTTTAAAATTGACTTTACCTAGACTTTGAGGAACGTCTTGATTTACTTCCACACCTATCCAATAAACACCTGGCTTGAATGCTATCTTGTTCTGTAGAACATCAACGGGTCTACCGAAATCACCAGCGGTGGCACCAAAAGTAATACCATTGAGAGCTTGTGCAATTCTTTTAGCAGGAAGAAAATGTTTATCATTGTTTGAGTATAATGCCATTCTCACCTGGCAAGAGGCAGTTAATCCATTTCCTCTGTGAGTTCTAAGTCCATAGTTTTGATAATTTTCTGCTATAACACCAGCAGAAAATGTCATCGCCCTTTTTATTTCAAATGGAAGATAATAAGCTCTATCTGTTCTTGCAGTAAGCTCGGGTGCTGGAGGTTCTCCGGCCGGTGTTATGAAAGGGTGTGGTGGGATCCAAGAAAAACACTTATTAAAGTCAATAAGATTCATTGGAAAATAATAGTGATTGAGACGATAATTTATAAAACCACTAGACAGACTAAAGTTTTCTAAAGTTTGTCCTGACTGTGATAATTTTATATCCGCATTTTTCGCAAAAATAACTTTATCATGCACTATGACTTTTTTATTGACATAATCAATCGTTATACCTGAAGGCAAAATTTTATAGTCACTACTAGAGTAACTAGATAACAAAGAATCACCTGTGATAAAAGTTCCTTTTATCGGTCCATCAGGACCAGTGACTCCTCTAACATCTATTCTTCCCGGTATTTTTGACATTAATCAGTTACCGATCTATTTACCTTTATTCTCCCAGAGAATAAGGTTTCCTTTGTTCCTGTTGGAGACTGAATCCTAAGAGTATAGAAATTTAGTCCTGCTGGGAAATGCTTGGTTGTTTCGTTTGGAACTTTTATTAGAACACCACCAGTATAATCGACAAGAGATGGATCTACGTTAAGAACAATACCCCCGGTTGATGCCTGAATACCACCTGAAAAATATTCTCCTGATATTCCAGCCCCAGTAACTCCACCAGCAGTAGATAACTCTGCAACTTTATTATCAGAGTGGGTGCTTCTGCGGATATCCATATCGGCAGAGTATCCACTAAAATCAAAGTTACTTCCGTCTATTTGGTATACTAAAAATAGAGATAGATCATCTCCTCTAAACATTTCTATGTCGTAATTAGACGCCATTTGTTGCTCCAGCTTCTGTACTATTTATTTATAAGACACTTCCAACACTCAGGATATAGAGGTTGGATAAGTTCACCTATAACTCTTGCATATTCCCTGATTTCCCATTGTGCATGTTCATCAATTCTTTGGGCATAAAATCTGGCATATGCTGCAAGAGAACCAGTCCAGTACCATTCTGTGTACATTGCCTGTGGCAAAACAAACCGTGCTTGTTCTGGTGCAACACCTTCTTCGATCAATTGATCGTATGTGTACAGACACAATTCTAAAGCGTTCCCATAAGAGCGAACATTGTCACCCTTTATCGCAATAAACTCATCACTACCCTGCTTTGCACTGCCCTTGGGCTTTCCTCTCCATTGTGGTATATAGAAGTCAGGTTTAAATGAAACATAACGACGACTAATTTCATTCTCGACGAATCCCTGCTTATGCTTGAAGAACTGAGTGCGGATCGAGATCGGTGCCTTTATCCTTAATGTAATCTGTGGGTGGGCGAATGGTGTCCAATGATTGTGTTTAGCAAGATAGTGGAGCAACTTCTTATCAGATCCTTTGAGTTTTTGTAAATCTTTTTGGTGGTAATTTGAACCAGATTTTTCCAATCTAGTCTTAGCATCCTCATCAATTCCCCAATCAGTTTCCTTATTGAAAGAAACTCTTGCTGCGTTACAGACAGTCAGATCACTACCCATGTGATCAACTAAATCTACATAACCCTTATTAAGAACTTTGGACATCATAACTCCTTATTATCTTCATAGCTGCATCACCACTGAAAGTATTTTCAGTAATTATATCATGTATTTGTTCTTTGGTGTAACCAAAAATTAAGTCATTTATATCTTTATACTTTTTGAGTCCCTTGGGCCAAATAAATACTTTATGTCCCCACTCAACGAACTTACTATAGGCATAGTTTACTGGTGTGAATGATAATTGGTTATCAAACACAAAAACAATATCATCAAAAGGCAAATCAAGATATGGTGATGATTTGCAGTTTTTGAGAGACTGCATGTAAGTACCACCAGATATCATTGTTTCTGGTGCTGCTATGGTACACTGTGCAACAGCATTATCCAATTGCATAGCATCGAACACACCCTCACAGATATAAACTGTTTTTTGAGGATCTATTCTCTCTATGTTATAGAATAAGGCTTGTTTAGTGTCAGTAGAGACACTTCTGTACTTATTATGAATATGGTTGTGTCCTAATGCTCTTCCCACAAAACAATGCAGTGTTCCATTTCGTTTTCTTGTTACCATTATGATTCGTTTTTCTTTTGGTAACAAACTTCCTTCAGGAAACATGAGTTGTTCCAGAAGAATATTATACGTATCTATCGAAACTCTTCTAAGAATTTCAAAAAAATCTTCCGTGTAAAAAATATCAACCCAACGATCAGTTGGGATTTTTCTTTTACTTAGATACGTTGTTATATTGTGATTTTCTGGTAAAGAAGTTACGGGTGTGAGAATATCAAGAAAATCATCTAAACTTTTTTCCATTGTCTAAACCTCAAAGTTGCTTCTAGTCCACTGAAAGTATTTTCATCAATTATCTTTTTAATCTTTGATGGTTTTCTATTATATATCATATCGTTTATATCTTTTTCTTTGATCTTATCTGGCCAGATACAAACGCTACAACCCTTTTCTATTAACCTGCTTATGTAATTGCAAATTTGTTTATTTCTTGGTTCGTTGTCAAGTGCATATACAATTTCACTGTTCTCAAATCTAGGATGAACATTCTCTATCGCACCGGCTCCCACCATAGCTATACAGTTGTCCAAGAAAAGACTATCAAGAGGACCTTCTACAACATAAACCTTTTTCTTTGGATCCGCTCTCCACATGCCATACCAAAGACGATCGATACTTTTATCTGCCTTAACAGTTATATACCTAGCGGTGGTTCTTGCTTTAGCTTCGTCTTTGAAGTTTAATGCTCTTCCCTGTGCTGCTACAAGATCACCATTTTTGTTGAAGAAAGGTATTATGAGTCTTTCTTCTTTGCCAACTGGCGCACAATCTGGATCAACTTTTCTCATCCATGAACCAAAATCAGAAGTGTAATATAAAATATCATAAAACTTCTTTGGAATTTTTCTCATCGAAATAAATTTATAACCCACATGATCTTTGTCCAAGTCACATACTCTAGTCAAATCTTTTAGTAACTTTTGTTTGGGTTTGAATTTATTTTTCTTGAGCAAAGATATCATTTCGTTTTCTCTTATTTTATCCGACTTATTTGTCTTCGATACATTTTTTTCTTTCCATGTCTCTACCGCATACTCTTTAATCAAAGACGGACTAACCTCCTTGATGAAGTTATATAAATTTGAAGAGTAACTACAATTATGACACTTTATTAAGAAAGCATTTTCTTTTTGATAAAAATACAATCTGGTCTTTGTTTTGTGTTTCTGGGAGTCACCACAAATTGGACATCTACAGTTTGCCAAATTCTCGCGTTTCCAAGAAAACTTATCCAAAGTTCCTGACAATATATTTATAAATTTTTTATCGATGTAACTAGACATTCATATCTTCCACTGACTGAATTTTTCTTTTCTTTGTGAGAACTTATCTTCAAAATTCTTACCATCAAAACCAGAACCCAAAGTTTGTTCCTCTGTCTGATTTGACATCAACAAACCATCTTGTTCATTTTTCTCGATGTCATATAGCTTCATCTTACCTCTGTTTATTCCAACGATAAATTTCTTGTTAGAAAATACATCATTGTATCTGTTTTTCAATTGCTTAATCAAAATCTGATTTGATTCTTCTAACTCTTCTGTTGATATAAGAGCAAACATGAAATCTGCTGTCGCTGGCAAACCAAAAGACTCCGATGTGTCCTCTAGTCCAATATCAGTACTATTGAAACCACTACGGTTCACCTGTGTTGCAGAGAATATAGGAACAGATCTTTCTACTGCAAGACCTCTGAGTTCCTCTGCAATTGCTTTTATGTAAGTATAGGAGTTTACATTACCAGTATTCTTTAATCTTGCTGATGCACAAATATTTAAGTAGTCAATAAAAACAATATCTGGTTTAAACTTCTTCTTTATCCAAAGTTCATCCAGCAAAGATCTAAAATGATTTGAATTTGCTGTTGCTGTAGGATACTCTTTGACTATGAGTTTTCCCTTAATATCACCAGAAAGCTTGTTTAGTTTTGACTGGTAGATCTGTTTCGGTAGATCTCTAACCTCATCAATTGTAATGTCAAACAAATTTGCATCAATTCTCTCTGCGATTCTTTCTTCTGCCATCTCACATGTAATATACAAAACATTTTGATTTTGTGATAAACAATTAGCTGCGTGGTGACAGAGGAAGAGAGATTTACCCACACCAGTTCCTGCCATGACTATATTCAAAGTCTTTTGGGGTGTACCTCCGTTTGTTATGGTATTGAAAAATTCCAAATCAAACGGAATTCTCTTTTCTACTTTATGGTAGAATTCAAATCTTTCGTTTGCATCTTCGAGGTAATCATGTCCGATGTGAACATCGAAAGAGACCGAAAGTGCGTCAGAGAGAATCTCTGGAATCGCATTTTCTGTTTGTGTTTGACTCTTCCCATCAATGATATGAATTGATTGCATGATCGCATTATAAACCGCCTTGTCTTTACAAAAAGACTCGGTTTCTTTAGCTAACCACTCATTATCGGTGTCCTCATCAATACTCAGGTTAGACACAATACCAGTTATGGTTTTAAATTTCTCTTCGTTTATATTCTTTTCTTTATCTGCTTGAATTAAGATAACTTCTGTTGTCGGAATATTACCATAATCTAAAATAAACTTTTGAATAATTTTGAAAACCGTTTTGTGGTCATGATCATGAAAATATTCTTCACTGATGAAAGGTATAACTTTTCGAGAATACGCTTCATTGTAAACTAAATTCGATAAAATTAATTCTTCAATCGTTTTCATTTATTTCCTCTGTGGAGTCCTCAACATCTTTACTATTTCCATAACAAAATTCTTTGCCGACTGCGACTTCTAGTTTTTCCATGATGTCTGGAGTGAAATACTTTTCAGGATCTTTATAGATTGCTTTCTCATAAGCTTTCCTTCCATCAGGAAATTCTATCCTAGTAGAAACCTTCTTCAGTATACCATGTTTTATAGCAATGTCAACCAATCCATAGTAAGGATGTAGTCCAGTTTCATAATTAAGCATTACGTCAATCATAGAATTTTCTTTTGTGAATCTACTCTTGAATAACTTACAGTGAATGATGTTTCCGATTACGTCTGTTCCTTCTTTCACCTTCTTCTTTGAAAGATATACAATGGTAGAAGCGGCATACTTGAGACCAGAACCACCACCCATAGTTTTTGTGGGGAACATAGAACCCACCACATCATACGTATGGTTTGTCATGATCATCGGAATTCCTGCTTTACCCAGCTTCAAAGTTAAAACTCTAAATGTAGATTTGACAAGTTGTGCTCGTGTCATATCACGAGTTCCTTTTCCTTCTGCCGTGTCAGTCATTTCTTTCTCGGTAGAAAGCATACCAAGGGAATCGAGAACAATCATAACAGGTTTCTTTTCTTTGTTCTCTATGTAATTATCTGCGATTGATATTGCCTGATGTCTAAATCTTTCTACAGTCGCTACTGGAAAAACAGCAACCCTATTCGGATCGATTCCTCGTTCAGCAAACATGTTACTTGTAACGGCCTGCTCACTATCAAAATAAAGTACGACACTATCAGGATTGCTGTTAAGAAACTTAGAAACAATACCAAGAGCAAAATAAGTTTTTCCAGTCGAGGACTCACCTGCGAGAGCCGTGATTTTATTGTCTGGAATACCTCCGTATAGAGATCCACTAACGAGACTATTAAAAGAAAAGCTACCAGTATCACAAAATCCTCGTACATCAGATCCCTCTATCCCTTTGCTTGCAATAGTTGCATATTCATTACCCGACTCTTTCACTAAATTATTCAAAAATTCTGACATACTGTCTCCTCAAGTAGACTTTAATTCCAAGATGATTTCATTCAATTTTTTAGAAACATCCAACTCAACTTCTATTGATTGTAAATTGGATGTCTCATCTAACATTTTACTCTTAATAAACTTTTTTTTCTTATCAGTTATGTCACTCAAAAAATCTGCCAAAAATGAACTTTGTTCTTTTGTTAGTGCCATAATATCCTTTCAACAAAATAAACTTTCCAATGTAGATTTCTTCTCAAAGTCCCAATTAATGACAGTCAAAATCTTCATAATTGGATCAAGAAAAGCAACTTCGAACTGCTTATTATAATCGACAAATCTGTGAAGATCAAGCTCTTTCGGTAGAGAATTTACAAAAGAAATAACCTTATCACCTTTAGGACCAGAGATAGGATTTGGTTCTTTCAGGTAAGTAAACTTAACCTTCTCACCCTCCACAATGAGATTGTACTTTCTATCTAATTTTTTACTCTTGATGTAATGATTATACAAAAGTGCTCCCTTCACTGCAATCGGAGTTCCTTTGGAATAAATCTCTGAAGAACTTCTATACTTTTCTAAGTTAGAAACACCACGAGGAAATGAAACCTCCTCCGGATCCAATCCATTGAATTCCTTTCTAAATTTAGCTATGAAAGATTGAACAGTAGTCTCATCAGTCAACATGATCAGTGATATTGCTTTCTTGAGTTTCTCGCGGACTATTGCTGGTGTAGAAGAACGTGTGGTTTCTATACCCATGATTTTAAGTTTAGGCTCTGTGTATCGAATCCCCTCATTATCTAAGACATTAAGCATGTACCTTTTCTTTGCAGTCCAGATTCCCTTGTCTGCAATACACTCTCGTTCCATGATCATCTTGTTATCATAAGCATTCATTAACTTTGCAAGTTCATCGTACTGTTTCTCGATGAATGGAAGAATTATTTCTTGTGATGCTTTGTCGAGAAATTCCACGATCTCTGACTTGGTTTTCCCACCACACACCTTGTCAACAAGATTGCAAAGGCGAAGATATACAGAATCGGTATCACTTGCAACCACATAATCGTAATTCTCCGTACCAATTGTTTTGTTCAAAAATTCATTTAGTTTGTTTGCTATCCATCGAATACTAAGTTGTCCGGATGTTGTAATTGCTTCTGCCATTTGAACATCATAATAACGAAAGTATTGGTTACCAATCGCACCATAAGCTGAGTTAAGTTGAATTTTTCTAACCAGTTGGAAGTTGTGATACTTGGCAATCTCGAAGTCAATACTTTGATCATCGGGATTTTTTTGTTTCTTTTTCTGTGCTTCGATCATCAATTTCTTGTAGTGCTTACGTTCTTTGTACATTTTCTCCATGAGCGCAGGCAAGAATCCTTGATGCTGTTTTGTGTAACATGTACCATTAGCAGCAACAGAATATCCCATAGACTTAAACTTTTCTAGTTTTTTATGACAACCGTGATGATAAGTTTCTGGTGATGTCTTCAAAATATTATCCACACTTATGCCAAAAGTATCTTCACCCGGATAGACTTTGGTTTCTGTACTGATATTATATTGCATGATAAGGTGAGGATACAGACTGTTCAAGTCCAAAGAAACGATCCATTCATGCTGTCCGACAATGGGATCCTTAACATATGCACCAACATACTGATCATCTTTATTGCCCTCCTTTTTCGGAGGAATAATTACATTGTGACTACGAAGATAATGATATATGATTTGATCCCAAGTTCTAACTTGAGAAAATACATCTTCGTAATTTACCTTCGCAGAGTATGCGAGTGCCATCGCAAGTTCAATTAGCTTCAACTTCTCCTCTAGTCTTTGAACTAGACGAACATCTTTGACATTATACTCAACAAATTTTTGGAAATCTTTTTTATAGAAATCTTTGATGGAATCGAATTCAGAATATGAAAGCTTTCTCTCTCCCAGTTCCACAAAAGCAATATGATCGAGACGATATGATTCTTGATTTACATAGGTAAACGTCTTGTACAAATCAAGGTAATCTAGAATGGAAACACCCAGTATCTGAAAAGTTGTGTGCTTCTTACCTTGTCTTTCGATTTGCTTCTCTCGTATCTTTTTCCAAGGTGAAAGCCTAGAAGATTCCACAGGACCCAAAACTCTCTGTATTCTTTGAACGAGATAGGGGATGTCGAAAAACTTTATGTTCCACCCGGTTATAGCATGTGGACAATTTTTCTCCCACACAGATATAAACGAATTCAATAATTCAGTTTCATTATCAGAGACGAAGACTTCTAAATTTTCTTCATCTGGTAGTTCGTAATGTTTAGATCCAAAAACAAATGTCTTTTCATTTACTGTAAATGTTATCGCTATGACTTCTTCATTTGGATCGTCTATGTCGGGGAAACCATCTTCACATGTTGTTTCAATATCAATATAAGCAATAGGAATTTTTGAAAAATCATAAGGAACTTCATTAGGAAAACTATCTCCTATGAATTGATAAACATAATCAGTGTTTCCATAAATTTTAAAATTACCAACACCCTTGTATTGTTCTACAAATCTTCTACAGTCGGTAACATAGCCAGGCTGGAAAGGTTCTACATATTCACCTGCTAGTGTTTTGTATTCTGTCTTGTTTTCGAGAGATGGAACAAACAGAGTTGGTCTATACTTGTCAACTTTTTTTACAGGGACACCATTTTTAATTCCTCTGTATAAAATTCCATCACCAACTAAAGAAACATTTGTATAGAAAGTTTCATTCACTATCTTTATCCTTAACGTAAGCAGCCAAAAGAACCATGTAATTTATTACATCAACTATTGTATCAGAAAAACTCTCATCTTCAACATGCATTTTTCCTGATTTGAGGAAAGAACTCAACCTACTCATCTTGTCGGTAACTCTAACCATAAAACCTTGTTCAGTTTCACATATACCCATAGATTCACATCGGGTAAAATTTGCAAATGGTTCGGTTCCATCATTGCCTGCATAATCTCTATTTTTAAGATTCATCAGATCTCTAGCAGTTCCACAAATTTCTTCATGAAATTTTAGTAATTCGTCACGATTCATATTCATACTCCTGTAGATCCAAACCCACCCTTCCGGTTGGTTTTTTGATTTTTTGGTTTTGCTTCTGTGTAAGTTATAAGACTTATTTCATTATATGGTTTTGTAATTTCAAGTTGTGCAATCCTATCACCATGTGTAATGACAAATGGAATGTTTGTGGTGTTGTATAAGGGGACAAGCAATTCATTGCAATAGTCTGAATCAATAACACCTTCTGCATTTATCAAAGTAACACCATTTTTCCATGCGTTACCTGATCGAGGGTGGATTCTACCAGAGAAACCAGCGGGAATATCCAATACCATACCAGTTGGAATCAACGCACGACATTTGGGTCCGAGTTGGAAAGTGGTTACAGGATCATCACTCATGAATGTAACTTCGGGGATTGTTTCATGTGGTTGATTATAAGAATCAAACCAATTTATTGATCGGATTGTTGGGGGGATATCTTCAGCAAGAACAGGTCCACGCATGTGTGCATGAACATCAAAACAAGCAGCACCTTCACTGCCCTTTTTTACTTGTATCACATTCGAATACAATTTGTATATTTTCATAGTCTCTGACATAAGTATAGAATCTCCACATGGTTTATATGAATTATACGGTAAAAAAGTTATGTTGTCAAGTTATTTTGCTACTAACCTTCATCGACTGGGGTTGGATCGTAAGCAATAGTTTTGATGGTTTCTGCATTTGCCAACAGACCAGTCGCAGTAGCTACCAAAGCGTCGATCAACTGAGTGTCTAGATCAGTTTTAGGTGCTTCTTCTTTAAAGTTGTATGCGATGGCTTCAAGCCTCGATTGCATCTTATTGACATCTGCAATAAGAGCGGCGTAGTGTTGGATATTAATCATTGGATATTCCTTATCAGAAAGTTAATGTAACGGTAATGGTGATATTATCAGTGTCGTCTAGACCATTTGCTTCCCAAAAAGTTTGAGCAGCGTTGCTGGATGTTGCCATATCAATTCTAGGTCTTGCATCTTGACCACCTATACTAATAGATTCTGCGGTATACGTATTAGATCCAACAGTCAATGTAGCAGAAGTAATATTATTACCAATTGCTGTTTTTGATCCGTATAAATCTGACGTAGTGTCCGAGTTGTTCATTTTGAATCTGATCAGATTTGAGTTGGCTAATTGGAATTGGGCACTTGTGTCAAACGGAGCGAACTGATCGGCAAGATCTCCGCTTTCTGTTCCTGTGCTGTCCTGATTTCTGTTCTCGGGGCTGGCGGAGCCTTTGGAGACCGTGCGACTCGTCGCGACGACATATATGTACTGCGGATCCGTTGACTGTGTAGGAAAAAATAACCAGCGTGGAGGAGTCATGAAGTATATTCCACATTAAAGATGACATCCGTTGCAGATGAGTTACTGGATGTAATGATACTCAAGGTTGCCCCCGCAGCCACTGAAGTATTCCCCAATGAACTCTGATCACCACTAGTGGTACTAACACTAGCAGCTTTAATTGTGGCGGCTGCATTTTTCAGAGTTGCTGTCACCGTACCAGAACCAGATTTAATAAAATATCCAGTAATAGTTCTTGCAGTTGAAACCAGTGGATCTATGGTATATGTTTTGTCTGCTGCTGTTTCTATCTGACCAGTATATGAATCTGTTCTCAATGAAGTCGATGTAGAGGTGCCGTCACTAAAAGTAACTCCACTTGCTCCGACTATAATCCCCTTTTCGAAAGTAACACCCTTCCCAATATTATCTTGTAAACGAAGTTGACCTACATTGGTTTGATTCTCGACGGTGATTCCACCGTTCGCAGGGACAATGATAAGATTTTTATTCCATAAATTAGTTCCACCAAGACCAGTAACAGCTTGTGAAAGGTTGGGAATTATTGTGATGTACATTGTATCACCAAGTGATGGTGACGTATCAACTTGAAATCCAGTCATATTGGTAAGGGTAAGAACATTGCTACTAAAAGCGAGGTTGTATGCGGTGATGTCACTAAAAGCAACACCAGCAAACATGAATTCGGTTCCTGCATCATTCTGGAACTGAATTACACCACCATTGGCTGCCATAAGCTCCATGATTGTAGCGACATCATTTCCGTTTAGATCTGTATCAAAGATATTAACACTATCAATTGCACCACCAAGATTACTCACGATTGTAGCTTGACCCTGAGCGGTAGGCGCAGCACCGAATGTAGTTGAGGTTACGATATACTTAAGACCACCTGGTCCTCTGGAGGCCGTATCCTGTGTTGTGCCATCCCCAAATGCCAGATTATTAACACCACGAATATTAGAAGCAGAAATACCAGCAGATCCAGCGAGGATGATATCTTGTCCACTTGCGACGACAATATCTTTACCTACAGATAGAGTTACTCCTGCGGAAACACCAGTAGAGTTTATTTCTAGTCTTTTAGCTAAGCCGGCATTGAAGACAATCTCCCCTTGAGGATCATCAACCACAAGAAAAGTTGAGTTGCCTCCGTCTTCGGGGTCACCTATTGATATTTTATTATCAGATTCAAATTTAATTGTTGGCTCATCCCCACCAACTTGAATACCATTAGCACTTCCGAAGATGAGATTGTTGGAAAGATCGAGGTCACCGGAAGTGATCTTCACGCCGCCACCAAAAGTTGCACCACCATCAGAGGAAATTCCTGCAACATGAATATGTGCAGTGTTATCAATACAAAGTGTTTGACCAGAGATAGTTAAACCGGGATAACATAAATCAATATCGCCCGTAGTCCCACCAATAGAGCCAATGAGCTGCTCACCTGTATGTCCGTGAAATTCTTTATCCCAAGCATAACCATTGTACTTCCATTGTACATTTCCAATGGCGTACTTTTGTCCTATACTTGGTGTTCCGGGAAAACTAGTTAAACTTGGCATGACTACTCCACTTTATACTATTTATCATATTTCTATCCATGATCCACCACTTCTAACATAGACGGAGCCTGTATCGGTATTGACATGAAAATCCCCATCAACAAATTCAGACACAGAAAGTGCCTCTATTTCACTTTGGGTGTTATAAAAGGTTCTGGAGACTTTATTCAAACTAACTTCTACTCTAGTTCCCTCTCGCTGCACATCCGCGTTGATTTGCTTTCCGGTAAAGTCAAGATCCGTTATATCTTTTCGTAATCTTTTGCCATCTTTGAGAGCACCTAAGCCACCCCCGCCTCCATACATGGCGTTTATTAAATTACTAGCCAGCATGGGATCTGTTCCCGGCAAAGACAAAAGTTGTTCGAATGATTTTTGATCAAGGGATATTGTTTTTTTCTCTGCGTCATATGTAAGTGGATACTTTGCGTTGACAAAACCCACATCACCTACATCACCCTGATCACCCTTTTCGCCTTGATCGCCCTGTTCACCATTTAGTCCTCGTTGTCCTTTGGGACCTACTGGACCTGGTTTTCCGGGAGATCCATTTTTTCCGGCGATTCCTTTTGATCCATCTCGTCCATCTTTCCCATCAACTCCATCTTTCCCATCAACTCCATCGTTTCCGTCTTTACCGTCTTTACCTGCTCGCCCACCTTTTCCTTGTGGACCTTCCAAACCATCGATGCCGTCTTTGCCATCGCTTCCTCTATCACCGAGATCTCCCTTTTCACCCTGCTCACCCTGCTCTCCACGCTCTCCCTGCTCTCCGCGTTCACCTTGCTCACCTTGTCCACCCTGCTCACCTTGTACACCCTGCTCACCTTGTACACCCTGTTCACCACGCTCTCCGGGATTGCCCTTAGCGCCGCGTTGACCTCGTTTTCCTTCTCGTCCAATTGGACCACGTTCTCCAATTTCACCTTGTTGTCCCTCTGATCCAGTTTCCCCAACAGATCCATCAGAACCTGCCAATTCAGAAATTATTTCATCTGGAGTCATTTCAATAACTGGAGTAAACAAACTTTCTATAAATTCAGTAGATCCCTTGAATAAGAAAACAACTCCCTCTGAATCAACAAATTTTATTTCATCAGTTCCTTCATCTAGAGAAACGACATAATCTTCTTTTTCTAAAGGATATAATTTAAATCTTTGATTCTCAATTAATTCTTCAGATAAATTCTTTGTTAGTCTAAATTCAACGTTTAAAGATTCAACAAAATCATCATCAACATGTAAGAAGATTTCTTTTAATTTGCTAGGTGACCCATCAAAACAAAAAACATCACCCTGTTCAGTTTTTACTTTAAATGTGTTGACAGAAAAACCACCGAGAGAGAATTGCTCACCACATTCCTCGTCGGTTGTTTCTACAATCAAACCGCCTGGCAGTAGCTCATTGAAAGTCGAAACAATTAAATATTTTTCCTTAAGCTTAAACATCAATTATCTACTAGAATTTCTCTTTTTCTTTTTGTATGTCTTTGGTTTAATTGAAGCTTTCTTTTCTTTCTCTTTGAGTTTATCTTGCAGTGATACCTGTGCGGTTTGTTGGTGATGTTCAGATAAAATCTTTTCATAAGAATTAATATTTTGCATAACACGTTCTCTCTCACCAGAAGGAATCAAATTAGAATCTAGGAGTTTCTTACATGCATGATACCCAACATGTGGTTTTCCTGCATAATATGCAGTAGCCCCAATCTCATCCAACAACCCATACTTATAGATGTCATCTTGAATAAACAAAATATCATGTTCGGGATAATTAATTTCAAGTCCCATCTTTGCATAGAGATATGCTATCGCAGGCATATCCTTCTGTCTGTACATCCTAGAAAGAAGATATAGAGGTTCTGCACGAATAGGTCTGCAATGATATGCTTCTAAGAACTTAGCAGCAATATTCTCAAAGGAATCTTCTAAGATCCCATGAAGCATTGCAACTCGAAGAAGAGAATAGTAGACTTCTTCATTCCATCCACCTAGAGTTGCTCTCTTGTTATAAGCATCTCTTGATTTTTCCCACTGCTGAGAATCAAAATAACTCTGTCCAAGATAGAACCAATAGCGGTGATTTTCTGGTTCTTCTTCCAGAGCTTCTTTCAACACATCTGCGTCACGAGAATATTTTTCAATAGGAGTGATGCCAACATTTCTGTTACCTTCCGTGCGGGCATTGATTAAATACTTCCCTACAATTTTTTCAATGTGTGCATTTGGTTTACCTCTACACTCTGCATACTCATGTAAAACACCAACGTATCTCCAATCAGTATCGAGATTAAAAATTTGGTTTCTCCACCAAACAAAATCACCTCTACCGATCTTTAAAGTATAACCGTCTGCTGTCATGTTTTTTGGATATTCAAATTCACCGTCGATGAAGTCATCTGCGTCAATCATCCACGCATACTTGGAACCACTTGCTTTTGCATTGTTGATTGCTTCACTTCTTGATCCCATCTTACCACCATGATCACCGAAGCCTTTCCAATCAGAAAGATGGACAGTTCCGGGGACACCCTCTTCGTCCATTACCTTTTTGATAAGCTCGGGGGTTCCATCATCAGAACCAGTGTCGGTAATATCATAACGATCAACATACTTTGCCATTGAACGAAGACACTCTTCTATGATGTGTGTCTCGTTCTTCACAATCATACAAAGAGTCACACTCACTCCATTAGGTCTTTTACTCATCATACACTCCTAAATTCTATTCTTTAAAAAAGTCATCAACATGAACAGCTCTATCATCTATGTAGTAAGTTGCAGCAAACTTAATACCAGCTCTTAATTGGTGATACTTAACACCCCATGTCCTGAGTTGATTTTTAGTCGCTTCATTCCAATCTATACCAGTCTCGGTTCCCCTTGCAGTTTCTATGTATATCGTGTGTCCAGAATCATATAAAGAATTAACTTTCTCGATTCTATTCACATAGGGTTCTGCTTTAGAATAATCACCATCTCTCTGTGTACACAGAGTTCCATCAAGATCGAAACAATAAATCATTTGTTTATCCACTCTGCCAAAATATCAACACACTTCTCAGATGAATCGCCAGAGCCATACGGACAAACATAATCAGGCGAAACTTTAAAATCATTTATCAACTCATCAAAAAGAACAGACAGTTCACTCGGGGATGAGCAAATAAAACTAGTCTGTCCCACACTTTCTTTTCTTTCTGTAGACTTCCTACAGACTATGGCCTTTTTCCTCAAGAAAGAAGCCTCCTCTTGTATACCACCGCTGTCTGTTATGATCAACTTGACTTTTCTTAAGACTGAAATCAAATCTTTATGGTTCATTGGATCTACTGGTGTAATGTTCTTAAACAAACTTGCATGTTTAATAACTTCTGGGTTCGGGTGTATAGGAAGAATAAATTCTATGTCTGAATATTTTTCTGCCAAAGAATCAATTATAGTAAAATAATCTTCTATGACTTCATGATTTTCTCTTCTATGGAGAGTCACAAGAACACAATCTTCGTGTGTTATATCATCCGGATTTTCAATATTATCTAAGACAGTATTACCAACAACTTCTACTTCACCAGCACAACACTCTACAAGTAAATTTGTTTTTGCGAGTTCCGTGGGACAAAGATGCAAAGAAGTTATTCTGCTAATCATCTGCCGATAAGCTTCTTCTGGAAAAGGATTGTCTATGTTTTTTGTTCTAAGACCAGCTTCCAAGTGTATTACTTTTTTCTTATTATTAAAAGCTGCAAGGGCAACTGCAAAAGCAGTTGCTGTATCACCCTGAACTAAAACATGACTGTATGGTTCTACAGTTAAATTTTTTGAAATTTCTGCAATCAAACAATTCAGTCTGTTTTCATTGTTGCAATTTATATGCAACACCTCATCAGATTCAATTCCATCCAAAAGAGAGTTGTGTTGTTGCACATACACTGACTTGAATGGTACAACTCCTTTGAGTTTTTCCATAAGAGGTTTTATCTTTAAATATTCTGGACGGGTTCCGTAACAAATTAGTATCATTATTCTAACTCTTCTCTGAACTTAAGAATACAAGAACAAATATAATCTATTTCAGTATTTTTTAACTCTGGATAAGAGGGAAAAATTACTATTCTATCACTTAGGTTTCTTGCGTTCTCACTAGGTCCTTGTATAGTTCTTAAATGTGATTGTTCATCGAAAGGATAAAACATAGGTCTAGTTTCAATTCCTTTTGATGTAAAGTATTTATCAGCATCTTCATAACACTCTAAACCGTTAAACTTAACACCGTTCATCCACATCGAGTGTTCTGTATTATCTTCGGTGGACTGCAACTCTATTCCATCTTTACTCTTTAAATTATTTTTGTATCTTTCAAAGACTCTCATCTTTTCATCATAAACAGAATCCATCGACTCTAATTGTCCAAGCAAAATAGCTGCGTGTACATTTGTCATTCTATAATTATATCCCAAATCATCATGGATGTATCGTTTTACAGTTTGTCCTTGTCCTCTTATCTTATTAGCATAGTCATATAGTGCTTCGTCGTTAGTAAGAAATGCCCCACCCTCACCAGTGGTTATGTTTTTGTTACCAAAAAATGAAAGTGATGATGCAAGAGATTTGGATCCGGACTGGTGTCCTCTGTATTTACCAAAAAACCCCTCGCAGTTGTCTTCTATGATAGGGACTTCAAATTTTTCTTTTAGTTTTAGGACATCAACAATGTTACCTAAGTTATGAACAACCATTATAGCAGAATTTTTTTCTGGTTCTATAGAACTATAATCTGCATTCCATGTTTCGTTGCATAGATCTACAGCTTCTATTTCCCAACCAATATTATCATACAGTAAACAATTGTAAGCAGCAACGAAGCAAGAAGACGGGACATAAATTTTCTTAACATTTGGGTACTTTTTCTTTAGACTTTTGGTTACCAAATGTGTTGCGGATGTTCCATTGTTTGTAAGAACACAATACTTTGTCTCTGTAACTTCAGCTAATTTTTCTGCTGCAATAAAAGTATACTTACCAAGAGAAGAAATCCAATTTGATTGAATTGCTTCATTTGCATATTCTACACTTTTCTTTGGTAGATATGGTTGATATATTGGTATCATTTTCTTTCCATAATATAAGTATCTTCTGTCTCAGATTTTACCACAAAATTATATTTTTTGTATAAATTAATAGCAGATTTGTTTACCTTATCTACACTTAATAGAATACTACCGACATGGGAATTTGTCAATTGATTCATGATAATATTACCATACCCCATACCAATATAATTTTCTTTCACACAAATACCTAACCAGATATTATCTTCTTCTCTATCTAGATGACCATACCCAACACATATATTGCAATCATACAATAGAAAGGACATGACATGATTTTTAACAACGTCTAAACTTCTGGTTTCATAATATCTAAAATTAGATAATGAATCTCCAGAGTCGTTTAAGAAATCTGTTAAAAGACTTTTACTTTTTTCGGATGAACTAAGATTGTGATATCTCATGAATTTCTGCCTCACACCTATCTTTGTGATTGGAACTACCTATTCTGGTATGATTTTGGAATGTAACTGTATCATACCCACGTTCCTTACACCTTTTAGAAATATAATTACACGAGTCACCAAACGAATCAAATTTAAATTGACTCTCTTCTTGTACAGAGAGGATTTTTACATTACCCTTGAGATTTGTTCTTGATCCCACTCGTTCTATATTCTCGCCGTCAACTCCCATTCTTCCTTTATATGCAAGTATACTATTTCTTGGTTCTATCTTTACTCTCTCTGGGAAATATTTAAGAGCATAATTAAAGTATAACTCATATGTGGTTAGGAGAAGAGGTGCATCGGCATGTGAACCTTTATTTGGCCAAGTCCTATAGTCTTCCAGTGTTACATCTAAGTTGGCTTGCCAAAATGGTTTCTTATGATATTCTTCTACTCTATTGAACATGTCCCGCAGTATATCTTTTTGAATCAACATGTGGTGTACGATACCAGAGTAATTTGTTTGTTTTTTCAGTCCCGGTATAAGTTTTTCCATGTGTTCGTAGTAAGGGTGATCACTAACACCGGCGGCAACATCATAGCTAACATCAAAAGAAACTTTATTGTCCTCATCAACAAATTGTTTTGGTGTTAAGAAAATTGTATCTGAATCCAAAACTAAAACATTGTCACACAAGTCAGGAATAACCAGTGCAGACGTTGTTTGAATCAGTCCACCAAAATAGTTGAAAGTTTTTCTATGAAAACCTATGGTGTTACCGACATCCTTTATTGTGAAAGGAAAAGTTTCTTCGGAAATCCATTCAGCATTATCAGTCATTTTATTCTTTGAAACTACAATTATTCTTCGTACATCCTGAATATTTTCTTTTACTCCCTGTATACAGAGATCTATAGTTTCTTTATCTTTTTCATGGGAGGGAATAATAACATCAATCATTTAACAATCTCCTAAAAGTTTCTCTATTATGTAAACATCATCCATCGTATCAATCTGAAAACTTCTTGATTGGGGCATTTCATACGTCCCAATTTTTCCACTATATCTAAGACCACTCTTCAACAAATCATCTCTCTTTGTTATATAAAAGGCCCCATTCTCGACAAACATATCAGTCATGTCTTGTCTTCTTGGTCTTCTGTCTGTATCCCATAGAATTGGTTTGTTATCTAAACTCCACCTTGGAACCCAGTGTTCTCTGTAAACTGAAAATATAGAATCATAATCATTCGTATCCATCAACTCCAAAGCAGCCGATAGATCAGTAGATTTTAGGAGAGGTGATGTGGGTTGTATAAAAACCAAAACATCAAAGTCAACATTCTCTGCAAAGTGCAATAAAGCTTCTTCACTAGAAGAAACATCTTTTGCATATTTTTCAGGTCTATCTAAAACTCTAGCTCCTGATTGTTCAGCAACCCATTTTATATTAGAACAATCTGTGCTAACCCATACCTCATCAACACCAGACCTTATTGCGGTTTGAATTGTATAGAACAGTAAAGGTCTATTCTTTATTGTCATTATATTTTTATTAGGGATGCCTTTACTTCCACCCCTAGCCAAAATCACAGCAACAGTTTTATCATTCATTTCCTAAGACTTTTTCTTTTGTCTAATTCAGAAGGATGTACTCTCCGAGCAGTCGGAACACCAATAGCAGAATCTATATCTCGGATACCTTTTACCAGTTTCATCAGACCAATTGGTTCAACTGAAGCCAAATGATCAGAACCCCACATTGTTCGATCTAGTGTAATATGTCTCTCTACCCAAGTTGCACCCATTGCGACAGCAGCAAAAGTTGTTACTAAACCATACTCATGTCCACTGTAACCAATTTGTTTTGCTGGGTATTTATTAGAAAGCCATTTGATGTAGTTTAGATTAAGCTCGTTAGTTGGCGATGGGTATGCCGAATGTGTATGGAAAATTATATCTGGTTTACCAATCTCAACAACAGCCTCAACTTCTTCCTCATCACTCATCCCAGTAGAAACCAAAAGAGTTTCACAATGTTCTCTGGTATACTTAACAAGATCTAAATCTGTTATTAGGGCAGATGGAATCTTCATTGTGTTAGAAAACTTACTCATGAAGTCAACAGAGTCTTTGTCCCAAACAGAAGCAAACCACTGTATGCCCTTCTGTTTACAATAAGAATCAATCTCTTTATACTCATCCTCACCAAATTCAGTTTTATACTTATACTCTAAGTATGTCATATCACCCCAAGGTGTGCTCTTGGGTTTATTTTTTTGATCTTCTGGAACACATACATCTGGATTTCTTTTTTGAAACTTGACATAATCACAACCAGAAACACAAGCAACGTCAATCAATTGCTTTGCAATTTCAACATCCCCGTTATGGTTTATACCAATCTCACCTATAATATTAGTTTTCATTATCATTCCTTATCATATGAGTTCTTACTTACAGAAGCTGGATTAGTAGCCCAATCCCAATTCTCTCTGACTGACTTGTTATAGATCCATGATGCAGTCAGTATATCATGATTTAGTCCTTGTTCCAAGAACATTTCTCTCATTGCATTTATATCTTTGGGAAAACAAGTTCCACCATATCCTCTATCACCATCAGGACCTGGAACATGTGTGTGGGATTCTCCGATTCGGGAGTCGGTGTAAACTCCACTTAAAACATCCGCAAAGTTAATATTCTTAGCCATACAGTAATCATAAATCATATTAAAGTAAGATACCTTAAGTGCAAGAAAACTATTAGCCGTATACTTGATCATCTCAGATGCGTCAGACGAGACTACAATGACTGGAGTTTTTGGCCAATGTGTCATGTAAAGTTTTGCAACTTCCGATGCAGGTTCTGTTTCTCCACCCACCACAGTTCGTTCTGCGTTAAGGAAGTCTTCATCAGCATTTGCTGCTGTTAAGAACTCAGGATTATGAACTACTTTAATATCGTCATGTATCTTTCTGATTGACTCAGTTGTTCCAACAGGGACTGTTGACTTGATGATATAGATTGGATCGAAAGCTCTCATCTTTATTACAGTGTTCTTAAAGAAATCAATGATATACTTTAGATCCACATCACCGCCGTTTTCATCTTTCATCGGAGTTGGCAGACAAACAAAAATAAAATCAGAACTCATAGTTTCATCAATTGTATGTGTTCGTCTAGAAAGCGTCTTGTCATAAACTCTAACTGGGTTGTAATTTTTAAATCCATTAGCAACAGCGCCGCCAACAAATCCATTTCCGATAACACCAATAGTTTTATTTTTCATCTGTTAGATTCCTCATATAGTTTATAGGCAGATAAATCCTTGTGGATTCCAGAAGACTCAAGATCTACATTCACTTCATTTATATTATCAAAGAGAACCAAACCCCTTGCAGCTTGCTCTGGGGGCATATACATATTCCAACCGATTGTATCAAATGAATCATCTTTATATAAACGATCCATGTGTCTTCCTTCATAACGAACTACCTTTAACCACTCATAAGCTTCCTTGTCGTCAGTCAGAATCATTCCACCTTTCCCTATGGGTACATGCTTTCTGCGATGAAAGGAAAGGCAATAATAAGATCCGGGAACGTACATGTCCTTTGTCATTCTGGTGGCTGAATCATAAACTGGATATGGTTTTAGTGGATATGCACCACTCCATTCAATTTCATCAAACTTGACTGTACATCCGGCATGTATAACAGTGCATGGAACAGAAACATATGTTCTTCGTGGTAGTGTAACTTCACCATCTGCTTTAAGATATTTCAAACACAAAAACATTGCGTCGGTACAACTGTCTACCGCGACGGCATATTTGCTTCCAGCATACTCTGCAATTGTTTTTTCAAATACATCTACCACACCCCAAGGATCCGAGCAGTTATATTTTTTCATAACAAAATCTAAAAGTTGTTCATCATATTTAAGTGGATCTACTAACATGCTGCTCCAAGTTTTGCATTTTCAATAGGATCATACATCGAAGGGGTATCTTTTCTGTTCATCTTGTTGTAATACCCACCGATTAAAAATCTCTGCTTAGTTGTGCAACTTTGTAATGGACAATCTTCATCATAAGCAAACCCCGGAACAACTCTGAAATCAAAACTGACTCTAGTGTGATCTGTGTCATTGGTTTTATTTCCATGTCTACACTGATTTAGATATCCAATAAGAAACTCACCATACCCAAGCTCCAGAGGTTTCCAGTCACCCATACCCGGAATACTTTCATTCCACATTGCATTGTTTCCAAAACACTTAGTCATAGGTAAAAATATGTTTACCTCACCAAGGGGATGTTTATGATCTTTATCACCATCAGAATGCCATTTATAAACAGCCTTCGCACCAGGTCTACAAAAACGAATACCCGGATATTTCTGGTAGATTAATTCATCATCCTCGAACATGGGATGGATAACTTCACGAAGAAATGATTCGTATGTTTTCTCAAACTCCGGCCATCCACCCTCTACATCTAATCTATCATAGAATGTTCTGTGGAATTGTGTCTTGGTATCATTACCAAGAGTTAGATTATCTTTAGTATCGTCGTTGTCCAAGAGAGAAAGATCTTTTTCGTATAGACTAGAAACTAAATCTCTGAATGGATACTTTTTAGTATCGTACTTTACAATTTTCATTATAGAATCTCCCTGATGTCTTCTTTCTCTAATTCATAAGACGAAATTGAACTACCACATTCTAACAAGTTTTCTCTAAAAAACACTAAAAATTTGTCATCTTTTTCTATCACTGAGTTCACCCTTTTGTCATACCTCCCGTTATGGGGGAAAGCATATCCTTTAATTTCCCAATCGAAACCATTATCAGATACAAGAAATAAAGTCTTTCCGTTTTTAGTTTGTCTTTGTTCGGTTCCACATGCCTCAAAGTAAGGCGCAAAAGCACAAATTTTATCCCCAAAAGGAAATACGACTAAATTATAATAATTATTCTTTCCATCTACTACTGGTTCATTTGTAATATGTATCCGAGTCGGAGAACTCCAACCAAATAAATCAGTAGAAGTTGTAAAGAAAACTGCTCTTTCATCTAAAGATGGATTTAGTCTGGAATAAAAAAAGTACTGATCGCTTATCTTGATTGTGCTGGGTCTTGTATCATAACCAACTGAACCAAAAGGAACACCATTACCATGCAGAAAACAATGAAGGACTGGCAGTGAATGAACCTCTTCCCAGTTCATTCCATTCTTAGACTTAAGTAAATACAAACCATTTTTTCTATCTTTTCTGTGATGATCTGGATAACTTCTTTTTTTGGTTTCATTCCAAACCAAATCTGGAATATCGGCATCCCTATCTTCTCCTGTTGATATATTACTACCACACAACATGTAGAGACAATCATCTTTTTTGATGATAGAAAATGATCCACCCGGACAATCTGTCACAACAACTTTAGGAGCATCCGCAACACCAGGCGAGACAAATTCAAAGTCAGCTCCTGCCATCGCTAGTTTGACAACATCTTTATTATTCTCCACTCCCTTATAATACAAAGAGTATTGGTTTGTCCAATGTTCCACTACCTGAAAGTATTCACCAACGTGATGCTTAACAGAATCTTCGGGAGAAGATAAAGAGAAACAAGTTTTTTTGTTTTTAAAAACTAATTCTTTCATATCAATTTCAAAATTGGATAATATTGATTGGGTTGATTTAGAAGATCTTTGAAGAACAATCCATTCCTAAAACTTGAATACCACTTTTCCTCTGAGTCTTTGAATTGGTTGACAAATTTTTCACTATGAATAATCTTTTTATGTTTACCGACAAAACCGGCAGCTAGAACAAAGGTACTAGATCCAGAAATTAAAACATCACACTCAGAAAGAATACAAAAATCTTCGATGTGTGAAGCTGCTTTATGGTATACATGTAAGTTATTGTATTTAAGATAGTCCATTGTCTTTTGATAGCTTGGATAGTTTTCATCCGGATCATCAGTGCATACAAAAAATACAATATTCTTATCCTTATATTCGGACAAAATAAACTCTATAGCCTGTATATAATATTCTGGTCCATGAATCTCCCTACCATTCATTCCATCAGCGCCTCTGGTATCTCCACCTCGTATATGGATACCAACAGCAAAAACTCTGGGATCTATATTATTTTCTTGATTGAATATAAAAAAGTGACGAGGATCCACGGCAGTTAGTCTGTGAAAAGGGCCGTGTAGAGACAATGTGTGAAGTTTCCAATCACCCTTAGAATATTTTTCTCTTAATCTATCTGTCGATAAATCACACAAATCATCAAAAGGAATTTCAGAATAATTACTTGTAAAACCAGTCTTAGTTGTAGGACAAATCTTTTTCAAGTGACCATAACCATCCCAGTTGTCACAAGAAGGAGACTGATTTAGTAAGTTAGACAACTGCATCAGATTGTTAAAGTGGAAAATTTTATTACCAAATCTTCCTCTAGTTTGTACGTCTATCGATAGCATAAATCACCTGTCATAAAAATATGTTGTAAGAGTATATCGATTGCCACTTTCAATTTCTTTTCCCCGATGAAGATATGTGGAGTCTACTAAAATACAAGTTCCTGCTTCACCTGTTATTTCTATAATATCATCATCAGAAATATTTTCTTTTACTATCTCTTCTGATATTCTTAGATTGGAAAATTTAGGAAGACCCTTGACAATATCCCTCGACTTTTGAGCGATAGTGAAAGGTCCATTATCAGAACCCACATCAGTAAGATACATGAAACTCTTGAACTGCTGATCGTCTTCACTGTCTACATGCCAACCACCACCAGAGTCTACCTTTTTCTTTGTATCAAATTTCACAATACCCGCGACTGTTCTGTCTGGATCGTTACAAGAGCTGTAGTTATCAGCGATTTCCATTATAAATGTATCTTCCTTAAATGAAGATGCAGTCGGGGAATGATCATTAGATCTGGAACACCTAAGATCTCCGCCCTGTCCAGTTTCAAATAAGTGTGGAGGTAGAGAATTTAGTTCGTCAATAGCTGACTCGCAAGTTTCTCTGTCCCAGTAATTTTCTATAATAGAAAAACCATATTCGTTTAGCTCATCTAAGATTTCATCTTTTGTTTTTAATCCCACTTCCATGATGGATCTGTCCTTTCTAATTTCAATGTGTTTTCTGAGTTAGCTGATCTATGATGGTTTATCGTAGAATTGTAATCAGATTTTTTTTGTTTCTTATCCCACTCCGCCCTATCTTTCCAATTTTGTTCACTAGTAAAGTACTCGCTTATTTTTCCATAGTGAATTATAACTGGATTATTCATTACATCAACCGGCGATCCGGGAACATTGACTGGTTGATTTGATGGTCTAACTCTATTTTGATTTGAGTCATACTTTAAAGTATAGTCAGGTATGTTTCGAACAAAAAAACCTTTTCTATACTTAGTGCTGAATGGATCCCATTCTATCCTAGAAGCTCCAGCGTTATATGAATCTACTCTATAATGATCTTCATCAGTCCACAGGTGAACCCAAGGAAACGTCCATAGATTATTTTGTTCTTCGTGTCTAGATCCAAGCGAATTTATCCAATCGATAATATCAGGAGATGGCATTTCGTCTGCATCCAAAAAGAAAAAGTAATCTGGATCGTGCTTGTATGCTCTCTCCAATAATTCTTGTCTTTGAAGACCACCCTGACGATCGGCATAATCTCTTTCTGATCTTCTATAATACTCAACTGATGTATGTTCCGAACAAACTTCTTGTGTGTTATCCATACTTCCGTCATCACTCACTATAATCTTATAGCAAAACTTACTGAGGTGAGGAAGTGTTTGTTTTAGTATCCAAGCAGAATCTTTGGATGGTATACACGCAACAACTTTATTTTTCATGTGATAGAGTCCCAAAACTCTGGACGATTTTCTGAATTAAGAATCTCTCTATTTACAACAACATAACTAGCTAAACCAGAAACCATATCCGTCACAAACATCTCATGTGATGAGTCAAAGTTATCAGTCAACCAAGACTCAGCTTCAGACATATTGTCAAACAATTCATACTTGTCAGTAAAATAGTTAGCACCACAGTTTGTGCCATGAAACTCTACACCGAAATGATCGCACTGCTTCAGTATGTCAACACACTCTTCGTTCATTACATGTCTTTCGCAACCCTCACAGTCAATTTTGAAAGCCCATGTTTTAGAGATATCCAAGTCATATTTTTCTAAAATATCAGGAAGAGAAATTGTTTCCGTCTTTCCGTCTGGGATCTGTATACTTTCTCCGGCACCAAGACCATAAGGAATAATGGTTAGATTTTCCAATCCAAGCTCATCTTTCTTTTTCACTATCTCGTTATAATAAGGAAGGTCAGGTTCCAAAGCTATGATTTTAGTTTGCGGATTATTTTTTGCAATGTTGTGAACATGCCAAGGATGTTTTGTCCCACGAGCGCCGATGTCTATGAAGAAATCAAAGTAGTTACTAGGATAGGTTTCTACTAAGTACTCACTCCATATGTTTTCAATCAATACTGGTTGAATATTCTTCATAATAAATCACTTTCTCCCTGCAAATGAGGGCGCATAATGCTCATCACCTGTGTATTTAGGACGAGTGTGTCGGACTATTGACATGGGATTTGCAACGTAGTTACACTTATCTCTAACTCTAAATGACCACTCCAAATCTTCACCTTGTCCCCACAGGAATCCTTCGTCTAGAGGATTTTGTTCCATAAACTTTTTCTTTGCAACCCAATAAGAACCTGAAATATACGCCCATTTGCCTGCATGTATATCTTCGTAAGGCATTGTTTTTCTTGTTCCATATTCTGGATGATCCCAAGAAACCCAGTCCCGGAAACGTTCACCCCAGAAATTTTCTATTCTGTTCATGCAAACGTCCCAATCGTTTCCAAATCTCAAAAAGTTACTATACCAGTCTTGATCAAACATGTGGTAGTCATGCATAAAAACTACGTTTTCATATTTTGCATTTTGTGTTATCAAGTTCTTCTTCTTGGTGATCCAACCAGACAACACACCGGGCATTCTAACTCCGTCTTTGGTTGGGATTTTGGTTGTATGCTTCTGTCCATTTTTATCAATCAATGTTCTAGATTCTAAAAAAGGATTACCTTCTTTCTGAAGAATATCTAATACAACATTATCATCAAAGGGAACATGAACAACATCTGGTCTCTTGTGTAAGTGTAAGTGATTTCTGCCATCTTCTGGGAACGGTCCACCAACAACTACAATTTCATAATTGGGTATTTTTAATTTTCGTATAGAATCAAAAATACAAAGCATGTTATCTCGCCAACCAAGACTGCTCTCATTTTCTTGAGCTGCGGTTATTATACCAAATGTAAAATCCATATTTCCTCACAGTAGTTTTAAGTTTTGTAGCTTATCCCCTAGTTCATAGGGGCTATTTTCAAAGTCATAATCGGTCATCAATAAAAATTCTTTGTCTGGGAGACTAGTCATTTTATTTAAAATGTAGTCTATAGTTTTCTCCGGACCGCCATGTGTACTTTTCATGACGGTTCCATCCGGTGAGTATGTGCCATTATTCCAAAGATAGTGTAGACTCGGGTTCGCTTCTTCTTTTTCGAAATAGTAATTTTTTTTACCTTTCTGAAAAAAGTCAAACCCAACCAAAGCTATCTTATTATATTCTTCGTTATCAACAAACAAAGAAAATGCTTGTATGCCACTAGAAGGACCCCATTCATCAAAACCATATTTTTTAAAATCCTCGATAGTCTTGACACCAAAGTCATGATAATATTCCACACCTTGTGATGGACATATCTCTTTGACAGGAGGTTTCTCCCATCGGGAAGTATTAAAGATATGAGTTATTCCTAAGCCATCTAGAATATGTCTTTCGTATGGGTGGGGATCACCAGCGTTCAAAAAATGATAATTTGCTCTGTTTGAAATTAAGTGTTCATGTCCACTATAAGGCGGATGATTACATATGGCGACTTCATCAAAAGAGTCTATAAATTCTTTTGATGATCTCCTGACACTTGGACCTTTACCTATTACAACAATCGATTTCATTTAATTTTACCCAAATATGTTCTAAGATCTTCTGGAGTTCCCAGTCCATGCATCGCATGAACAAAGAAAGGCACTAATGTTTTTTTATCTTGAATCAGTTCATTATATACAGGAGCAATGTAGAATTCATTATTCACTCTGATGTTTTTAGAGATCATATCTTCTGCATACTTCACAAAGTCAGAACCGTTTCTGTACCAATAAATACCACACGTTGCTATATTAGATATAGGTTTCTTTTCAGCGACCTCTGTAACAAATCCTCTAGAATTTGTTTTAACAAAAGACCATTTTGGGTGAACAGATGTAAAGGTGAAAACCATAGAGTCAACGTCAGTCATATTTTTTATAAGATTGAAGTTTTGATTTTGATATTCAATGAACTGATCTGAATTTGCAATCAACAAATCATCATCATTATCAATAAATTCTTTTGCTAAGAGAGCTGTACATGCAGCTCCCTCGGTTAAACCATCAACCTCAACAATTGTTGTTCTACCATTTGTAATTTCATAAAGGGTTTCCTTGAGACCAGAGTATTCTTCTAGGTGTTGTTTTCTCACAAGGAAAATATAATCTGCATCGAAGTCTAAGTTTTCAACAACAGTTTGAATCATCGATTTACCATCAACATCAATCAGTGGTTTTGGGAAAGTATATCCTTCTTTAGCAAAACGACTTCCTTCACCCGCCATTGGTATTAAAATTTTCATCGAGAAACTCCTTGAAATTTTTATAATTAACTTCTTTACAATTGTCTACCTTCCATATGTTTGGCACAACGGAGGTAGTAGCTGCTTCAAATCCTTTATCAGAATCCTCTACAATCAAAACATTCTTTGGATCAACCCCAAATTTTTCTACTGCCAGATCATAACAATCAGGAGATGGTTTATTGTTTTTTACATCTTCATTTGTTATCAACAAGTCTATGAAATCATACTGTGAAGTTGACTTTAACATCGCTTCTGATGTTTCTCTTATTGAATTTGTAACACAACCAATTTTAATTGAATTTTCTTTTAGAACATCATGCAAATAAATTTTATCATACGCAGGACAAGAATTTTTCTTTATTATCCCCAGAGTCAAGTCCTGTTTTGTTTTCCAAATCTTATTGGAAGTCTCATTATCTATACCCAACATTTCCAATTTAACTTTTGTCGGTAATCCATTATACTTCTTTTCGTGATCATGTCTACTAATTTCTATATCGACTGTATCTCTGAGTGCTTTATTTAAAGCAACAAAGTGCCAATCACAGGCATCAACAAGAACTCCATCTAAATCAAAAAGTACTACTGAGATTTTACCAGGCAGTGTGAATTGATTTTGGTAGTATTTCGTCATGCCAATCTAACTCTCTTATATTAAATTCTATATTGGGATCAAACGGATACTCTTTGTTTTCTATAACCTTTTCCAATAGATCAGCGTCTGCAAATTTTCTATACTGAGGGTGACTGTAGGTATGCAATTTATATACCATGTCCTCTGGATGCATACACCAAGAGAAATGACAACCTGCTTTCATTGGTAAAATAGGACCGACATCTCTCCAATTGCATGGGTAGTTGTTTTTAAATACTTTATACTTAGCTGATATTGCAGATGTAAAATCTTTATTTTCCCAAAGATAATTCATCTTCCAAAAAAATTGATTCAAATTTAAACGAACCAGATCATGTATAGCAGTTTCATTTATTATATGTTCATATGCCTGCTCGTAAATTATTTCATCCGCGTCTATTGAAATAATAATATCATCGTCTTCGAAATTAATCATTTTCATGAAGTGACTTCTCATGGCAGGTTCATTTATTCTATGAATATCATCTTCATTTTCATAAGCTTCCACTGTAGTTTCAGATACATCACATGGAAGATATAGAATCTTGTCGCGAAGATTCTTCGGAAAATGTTCAATTAGATTTTCCTTTTCCCACAACAATTCATTTGGCATACCCGTGTGTGTTCTGTTGCACTCGCATATCACAAAGCGATCAATATGATCATATGACTCGATCAAATTCATCTGAAGAAATCTCATTTCGTGAGGTCTATAGAAATAAGTCTTTAAGTAGATCATTTTCCTAACCAATCTTCCAATCTTATCTTAGCTTTCCAATTAAGAATTTGTTCTGCTTTAGAGCAATCAGAAAGAGTATCACGAGCTTCTCCCGGTCTTCGTCCAATGTAGACATAATCTTCAAACTCTTTCGGAGAATCACCCTTACCAATCATCTTAACAAGATCCATGACACTCAAATTCTCTCCATAACCAATATTAAAAATTTGACCCAAAGCAGCACCATTATATGTTCTAGAAGCAAGAATATTAGCTTCTACCACATCAGATACATGAGTATAGTCTCTAGTTTGAAGTCCATCGCCAACGACTGTCATTGGAATACCAGCATCAACTTGGCGCTGGAAGATACCAACCACAGGTGCGTACTGCCCCTTCAATGGCTGATTCTCTCCATATACATTAAAGTATCTGAAGATCACTGTCTCGAAACCAAATAACTTAGTATACATCTCACACAACTCTTCACCACAAACTTTGGTCACTGAGTATGGATTCAGACAATCTTTTGGCATTGTCTCTACCAAAGGAGGGGTGTTTGACAAACCGTATGCAGATGATGTAGAAGAATAAACTAATCGTCTTACTCCGTTTTCCTTTGCTGCTTGCAGAACACAACTTGTTCCATATACATTTGTTTTAGCAGCGGTGGTTGGATTGTTTATACAGATTTGAATTCTAGCTTGTGCTGCAATATGAAAGACAGTATCGACATCCTCGAACAGAGGAAAAATTTTATCATATTCACAAATGTCATACTTGTAATTTTCTGCTTCTTCGTTCCAGTAAAAATTATCATGACAGTCAGATGATTCATTGTCTATTACAACAACTTCATGACCTTCGTCAATCAATCTATTTACTAAATTACTTCCAATAAAACCGGCGCCGCCAGTTACAAGATATCGCATAATCGCTCCTAGTTAAATTTGATTCCAAGTTTACTCAAAATATTCTGACCTATAACCCATGGTGTCACACTTTCAGAACTCAGATCGTATGTCTTTTCTTCGTATGAATACGTATCATCGCATAATTCAGCAGATATACGATCTTCCCAATACAACTCAACAACCATACTCTTTCTGAAGAAAGGATATAACTTATTACATTCTGGTATATCGATTGTGTTGTGTAAAATATTTTGCCTATGTCTAAACTGAAGTGTGAACTTAGCATCACTGAAAGATATCCACCACTTATGTCCAAACTCTTCTCTTGGATCAAAAGATGAAACTAAGTTATCAAACAAGGGGGATGGTACTTCAATATAACCCCTCTTTGATATTCTCACAATCTCATTGAGAAATTTAACTGGTTCATGAATATGTTCTAATATATGACTAGCAAAACAATAATCAAATTCTTTATCTTTAAATGGATATGGATATGAATTCAATTCGTGTTTGACAAACTTCTTATTTGGATAATTGTCTGTGTGATCATCGTGATCAACCAACACATCCGCATACTCACATCCGCTCTTCGCACCACACCCCAAATCAACCACGTTCCATTGTGGATTGTCTGAGAGTGTTTGCATTACATGATCTCTATCAGTTCTTTTTAACATTATATAAGTTCCCATACTGAATAATCTTCATCTTGATTTTCTAACAACTCAACCCAGAACCGATCATTTTTGTTTTTCCTGTTATCTAGCCATTCTTTTGAATGAATTATCTTTTTATTTTTTCCTACCATACCAGCGACAATATTAAAAGTAGATGGACTTGATATCATATAATCACAGTGCGACATCCTAACAAAGTCTTCAGCAAAATATTCTCTATCCCAAGTATTATCACCAAAGGAATAGCCTAACTTAAGTTCCTTTAGTCTCTCTACCACTGCTTTGAATTGATCCATTTCTAAATCATCAGTGAAAATATAAAAATGGTTTACTTCTTCTTTGAGTCTATCAATTGCATCCAAATAGTATTGAGTCTTTTGTCCAACGTAAATTGCATCTTTGTCCACTCTGAACTTATCAGTTCCTCTGAAATGAACAGCACATGAATTTTTAATTAATGGTGGTTCTTCTACTGCGAACTTGAAAATATCTCTAGTTGATATTGTTTTCCAGTCAAAATACTTTTCACCCAAACAGAACGGTAGATATTGTGGTTCTGTTTGTGTAATATTTTCCAGAGGTAAATCAAAGACACTTAGTCCTTCCCAAGGGGGACATGCATAACCAACACCTTGTTTCGCTGCTAACTGTCTCATGTTATTGTAGTAGAGAACTTTATTCCCAAAACCACAGGGCGTAAAATCTGGTATGATTATCATTTTGACTTCTCCAGAGCAACAGGTTTCCAGCCTCTATCTTTCCAGTAACCCATTACATTTTCTCTAAGATCAGAATGACCTTGTTGTTTATATGAAGCCAAATCATCATCACCTAAAACACAGTTGTGGGGATCAGACCAAATAGCAGGGTTATCTTTTGGTTGTGCAGGGACAAAACTTCTTATGTCACCATTTACCTTGAGTGATGCACAAAACTGAATGTCCTCTGCGTTATCGAGAGTAACTTGATCCTCTCTCCAGAAGTTTTTCACCCAGTCCCTTTTGAAAACCCAACAGTGTCCAACGAAGTCAACCTCGACATCTTCAGTATTGAATGCACCAAAATCAATGCCACCAACCTTAATATGAGAGTATCTTCCGTTTGCACCTATAATGGAGTTAAGTTGTTTTGATTTATTTACCGCGTACTCCAACCATCCGGGATTAGGAATAGTATCGTCATCGAAAATTGCAACGTAGTCTGTGTCTAAAATAAGTGGAAGAGTAAATCTGCCGTGGAATTTGAAGTTTCTATTCACATTGTGTATGTGAGTAAATCCATACCTTTCCCGAAGATCCGAGATATCAATGTGAGAATCATTTTGATAAACTATAATTTCATCTGCCTGGATTGACTGATTATAAATTGATTGAAGCTGATCTTCAAGATAATTTCTTTTCCAAACTGTCAATATTACTGTAAGGCTACTCAAGTTGGTTCTCCTCTGACGAATGTAAACTCTTGCATGTTTGTCCATACAATGTCATAACCATTATCAACTAATAGTTTAACAGATTTTTCTTTATCTTCAACTGAATAATCATCAAATCTTTCGTGATATTCTACTAGTAGTTGTGTTGGGAATATTTCATCCTTAATCATATCCTCAACAACAGAAAATTCAGATCCCTCTATGTCCATCTTAAGAAGATCGATATGGCTATGACCTTTCGATTCCATTATAGTTTTTAACTTCTTTACTTCACACCGTATGGTAGTGTTAGATTCACCAATCACTTCTCTGTAGGAAACCCACTCAGCCCGATCTGGTTGTTCCATCAAAAGATCTCCGTCATGATCTGAAAGACCTATTGTTTCAAAAACAAAAGAAGAAGGTGTGTCCTGATCGGAATAGTACTTGACTGAGCGAGGAGTGGGATCAAACAAATAAACAGTGCAACCGTGATTCTTATAAAGATCGTCATCAAAAGAAATATCTTCGCCAACCCCAAACGAATAAACAACAGAGTGGGGGTTTATTAATTCCGGATCCACCACCCATGCACATGTACCGGATCCATACTGTTTAAGTTGCCCATGTGTCATATCAAGTCTCCTTTAGAGACGGATTGTAAGATGAAATAAGATGGTAATACTTTTCTTTGTTCTCTGTGTAAGATTCTAACATTGGTATTTCATCTGGATCAACATATCTAACTCGATGTTCATTGAACAAAAACTTACCTTCGTCTATGAAAGATTGTATTTTTGCAGGCACATCATCAACACCCTCCATGAAATTCTTACCCAGATCAACTGCATGTCCCCAGTTCCTCAACTTAATTTCTATCTGCTCAGGAGTTCCAATGTATGTAAGGTGACACGCCGTTTCCTTAAAGATTTTTATCTGAGGATGTTTATCTCTCAAGTCACGCAACTGGTTTAGTGTTAAACCTGAAGTTTCCAGAGTGGCGTGTGATATCCCGGTAGGTCCATTCCACTTTTGGAATTCGCCTTCACTAGATCTAATACCATTCAAGAAATAGCAATGGAAGTTACCCTGTAGACAAAAGGGTTGTTTAGTTACTTTATATTCCTCTATTACTTCTTTTAGTTTACTTCTGATTGGTATCTCATCTAAATCAGAATAAAGAATAAGATCATCACGAGTACAGTTACTCAAACCGTCTATACATCTATTCTTTTGTTCTATGTCAATGTATGCTCTTCCTTTACCTTTCATGTCATCAACCACAACATGAACGATCTTATCGAGGTACTTAGAATATCTCTCTTTGTTTTCTTCGAAGTAAAGAGGTTTATCATCACCCATGTGAGTGACGGTATTTTCACATAGAACAAAATGATCTACGACATCATATAACTCTTCAAGTCTAAGCTCTAGTAAGTCTAACTCATTATAAAAATTAAAGCAATCCCATATCTTCATAGTTCACCTCACCAGTAACAACTGTTTTCTACGAGTTCTGTTTTTTCTTTTTCAGGAGTTTCTTCTGCCGATGGCCTTTTCCAGTTTTCATTATAGAACTCTGAAATGATTGGGTGAGTATCCCATCTACCACCCTTAACACCAAAGAGAATCTGTGTTGGACCACCTATGTGAATACCCTGCTTGTTGAATCTCTTCGCATGTACAGCAAGAGGAAGTGACCAAGCTCCACAACCAGTGAGAACAACGTCAGCGTCAGAGTCTTCGATCTTCGACTTGAGATCATCCAGTCCCTCAAACCAATTCTCGTAAGGGGATTCGGTTAAGTAATGTGACTGTGGTGTTTCTACAACTTCTAAATCAAACTCAGGAAGAACTCTTCCATCTTCCCAGAGCGACTCCCTGTTGTTATCATACTGCTCTTTAATTGTTTTGGCAAATGGTGACATAACCAAAACCTTTTTACCAGCAAGAGCTTCTGTCCAAGGGTTATCGTGGTAGTATGGTTCAAGACCTCTAAGTTCAGTCAAGAGAACTTCTGGATTTCTCGCGGTGAGAATTTCTTCATCATGATCTAACCACTTTGGAGAGAGATCAACTTGATCTAAACACTCATAAAATACTTCAGCAAACTCGTTTAGTGTATCCTGATCTTCGGGAAAAACTCCAGCAATAACAGTGATAAAATAAATCACCTGCTGGTTCCAAGTGGGTGCTTCCATTAGATTTTGAATAAGAGCCAACTGCTCAGAATTTCCAATCTTTCCTGCACAAAAAGCTTCACCTGATAAAACCATTTGCTTTAATTTCTCATTACCTTCATTCGCATTCATACTGAAATACCTCATTTAAAATTTTACATGTAGTTGAAAAGGATCCATATGAGGAACAGTTTTCCTCGTACCAAGATATGCAATTATCAGAAAGAGTTTTCCACTCTTCCTCTTTGACTTCTCTTAGTTTATCTATCTCTTCTGGAGAAGAGATTTTTATAAAGTGTGTATTTTCTACCAGTTTATTATAGTAGGTAGTATCCACACCGGGTGTTACGATTGGAACCACACCAAAAGCCATGTACTCTATTTCTCTATTACATTTTGGACCGTAGCCTGGCAGACATAATCCAAATTTAGAATAGGAAAGTTTTTCCAAATACTCTTCTTGTGTGTAAGGCCACCTGTTGGTGTCCCCCATCATAACGGGCATACTAAACAGTTCTATACAATCAGACCAATCATGTGATGATCTTTTATCTAATTGTACTTGATTTTCTATCTTACCCAAGAAAATACTTTCGATTTTTCTGTCTTGGTAAGAACGTCTAAATTCTTTTTTATATTTTTCTATTAGCTTTGGTTTTCTTCCCCAAAAAATCCAAGGCTTGCATCTGTCGTCTGCACAGTTAGGAATCGTATTACCAAATAATCCATATTCAAAAGGAGAGACTGGTCGATCATCAACTCTTGGATGATCGTATAATAAAATTTTGCCAGGCTTATCTACCCAACAAAATCCATCTGGGCTGTCTCCAAGTTTACACAACCCTTCAGATTCCCAAATATCTAGCAACTCTCTAAAAGAATCGCCCTTATGTCCCTGCCGGGGTTTTAGTATAATCACATTTACCTACCATTATATCCATGAGAGACATCTTAGTTTCAATGCCTCTAGTAAAGTTAGCATGATGCATAATGATGTCTTTTGGTACATCAAAATTCCATGCAATATCTCGCGTCCATTCTTTTTCTAAAGAATGAAAAACGTTGTGGTATCGTTTACCCAGTGGTTTTGCTTTTATTCCCATATCTTTGATATAGTAATTCATTGCTATTTGATCACCACTACCACTTTGACTAAAGTTATCCATGTTTTTCAGGACGTTTTCGAATAGATTGAGAATTTTATCGTTTGATCTAGCAATAAAGAAACCAGCACAAAGCATATTTACATCATCTATACAAGCTATATCATTGTCACCAATTTCTTCGATGATATTATCTTTGAACTTATCGAAGAAAATTATATCACAATCAGAATGTACAAAAAATTCATCTCGACCTTTTGTTTCTAAGATAGAATCTACAACATATTCCATCTTTTTTCTCATCGCAGACATCCATCCGGCGTGCATAAATGATGCCGAAGGACAGTCCTGTGGGATGTTTCTAATAACAAGCTCAAGATCTTTTTCATAAGGAAACGACTTGAGGTAATAATCATCTAATATTTGTTTGTGTGAGTCGGAGTAGAACGTATATGTTTTCATTATATTTTCCTAACTAACTTCTCTAAGAACCCCGAAGTTATTATTTTTTCTTTCTTCAAATACCTTTCCATCTTTTTCATACATTTCACCACTGTCATTTCTTTGATGTAACTCATCAGCTTGATCGTGGTTTCCGGGAATCCAAAGATGTTTTGCAATACAAATATCACTAACTGCAAACTTACCCATTAGCATACACGCCGAAGTTTGCTCGTTATCACAAAACACAGAAGTATAATCTGGGTGGTAGATATATCCAAATCTCTCATAGAGCTTCCATCCCAAACAAGGCAATGTCATCAATGGATCTTTTCTTATTCCATCATTAAACTTTATTGCCCCATCATAATCAGGGAAGGTGTTTTGATATGTCCTATAGATGATATCATCATAATCTTCTTGGACGGGGAACATATCATCTGAAATCAGTAAAAGAACATCACCCTCCGCACCGTCCATATTTGCGTTACAAGCTTCTACTTTAGATTTTGAGTTACCGTAGAAATATTGTATATCATTAGCCTGTGCTAACTCATCTAACCACATTCTCATTTTTGGTGTATTCATTGTCGAATCATCTTCATCTAAAGTTATGATAAATGATACTTCATGTTTACCAGAAAGTAAAGAAATATATTTGGTTAAAATTTGTTTGAATTTTTCAGGACGATTACGAGAAGGAAATTTTATCACTAGTTTCATTATCAATTACCTATTTTTTCCTATATGGTATTTTGGTATTAGTTCCCAGTCAGTTTTTTCTCTGTGTGGGATAATTTTAATTTGTGCCAAACCTGATTGTGGTTCATCATATTCCTCTCCTTCGATTGGAACAACTAAACCCCATTCTTTTAAAAGTTTAACAATAGTATTTCTTCTTCCTAGATCATTGTCAGAAACATCGCTAGACAATCCATCTAGCAAGAATAATTCTTTAAAGTGCAGTATGGCATATCTACCTCTTTTGTGTAGAATATGGCAAGACTGATATAATTTGTTTTCTTTTCTTGATGAGACACCTATACGTGTGAGAGTTTCTCTCACTTTCAAAAAAGAATCTTCTTCTGGAAGTTCTATCTCTACGCCCAAGCCCTCAAAAATATCATTTTCTTCTTCACTATCCATAATATTATCTCCAATACATATTCGCTTCAATATAATATGGCATAATATATAGATCTTATCCCTTTTTAACACCGCCAGTGTCATATAACGCTTCTATATTTCTGAGCTGTTCATCTGACAACAGAGATAAAACTTCCCTTGCTCTGTGATTTGAATAGTTATAATGCTTTTTTATGAGAGCCAATTTATCATCGTCCTCTCTTTTCAACCACTTACTAAATCGCTTTCTCTTTCTGAGAGACAATCTAAGATAGTCGAATTGCATTTTACTGCCGAGATGAGACATTTGATTACATTGATTTGCATACAGAATGCTGTCTGGAAAATAAGACAAACACTTGTTGATGACAAAGGGAACATATTCCTTTTCATACAAACCAGTGGGATCTCCGTCCATCAGTGGAGACTTCGAAAAATTAATTGAATTAAGATATTCACTCAGATTCATCAACTACCGCCACAATATCTTCTCTTTTGAGTAGGTCAAATTTATCATGAATACCAATTCTCTTACTTACTTCGTAGAGAACAATGTCCCCCACTTTATAATCCACTTTAGCTACCTTTCCATCGAGACCTGGAGTTCCGGGTCCCATGGTAATAACAGTGGCTTGAGCAAAAGATGTACTCAGTACCTGACTTGTCTTGAAAATAATACCAGAATCAGTTTTTTGTTCTTCGTTGTAATCGATTTTTTGTACTAGGATATAGTCACCCTGTGCAGAATATTTCATTTGAATTCACACTCCATCATTAGTTCTACTAAACATGCGGTTAAGTTAATTTCGTGATCTGCAACAAACGCAGATTTGTATTGATAATCAGCCAAAATCAAAATAGACTGTGGAACTGAAGATGCAATAACATATGTATTCATTCCATCGTAGATCTTTCTGAATATGTGGGTTTGATCGTTATCTAAGTTTTCAATAACCCACTTCCTAACTGAAGTAAAATCTTTCTTCTTCATTGAAGAAGCCAATTCTTTGATTTTAATTTCAGAAACATCTGACAATATACCAACATCAATTGTACCAGAGACAGAATACTTTTGCAATTCATTTATGATTCTCCTGAAATCAGGAAAATATTTCATTACCAATCCAACCAAAACCTTTTCTTCATAAGGAACGCCTTCATTGTCAAGGATTGTTTTGATCCTATCTAGAATTTGTATGGCGAGTTTTGGTTTCTCTTTCGATGCTATGTTGAAGTTTACAACGGTACATCTAGAATGAATTGGTTCGATGATTCGATTCTTGAAATTGCAAGTCAAGATAAACCTACAGTTTTTAGAGAACTCTTCTATGAATCCTCTGAGTGCAGGTTGAGTTGACTGTGCATTTGAATAATCAAACTCATCAAGAATTACAACCTTCTTTTGGTTTGTCAAAGAAACCGTGCTGGCAAAATTTCTAATCTTTGTTCGGAGAGTATCGATGTTTCCATCCTCCGAACAGTTGATCATTAGGTAGTCTGTACCCAGTTCTTTACAAAGAGCCTTTGCAACAGTAGTTTTTCCGCAACCAGGTCCTCCACATAGAAGAAGGTTTTGAGATTCTCCACTTGCTACAATGTCAGAGAAAATCTTTTTTATGTCTTCTGGTAAGACACACTCTTCAATTTTAGATGGTCTATATTTTTCAACCCACAAGTAGTGTTGAGTTTCCACGATGGTCATTATGATTCCTCATTATAATTTTTTAATCAAACAGAGTAAACAGAGTCAGATTCAAGAGCAACCCAATACTTTAGATCAAGTCCACTAGCATTACAAAATTCACTAACAACCTTTTCTGTAATATTCACTGTATAATCTCCCTGAAGCATTTTCAGGTTCTCTACCTTGAAGTAATATTTAAAGGCAGCAGACTCATCATATACAGCATCTCCCAACTCAACCGAGTACGAGTTAGTAGTTCGATCAGCTTTATCCAGAACTTCAGCGAAGACACCATCATCAGTATTGTGGATACAAAGATCGGGGAGCTGAAGAACAGCCGCAGCTCTTTGCAAGTCATTGAATATATCTTGCTTCCAACCGAAACTAACAACAGTATCAGGCATATCAATTTCTTTGGTGGGTACTGTAAGCAGACTTGGTTCTGAATAAAAATACTTAATCAAAGAATTATTAGATCCCTTGATAGAAACATACCCTTCTTCAAATTCAAAATCAGGATCTGAGAAAAGAGAAATTGTTCCTAAGAATTTACCAAGATCCCAGATTCCAAATTGTGTTGCGAAGTCTTCTTCAACAGTAGCTTCTGCCATTACATTCTTGGCGGGGGTAAGGGTCTTCAAAACATTTCCTTCTTTAACTAGAATATTTGAGTTTAGACTAGAAAAGTTTTTTAGAATCGAAAATGTGTTTTTACTTAATTTCATTAATCACTCCACTGATCAAAATTTTCCATGTTTTCTTCATAATCACTGTCATCTATATTTCCTTGTTTAACATCTCTAAGCAATTTTTTTGCTTGATGTCTGCTTGATTTTCTTCTTTGACTACCTTTTTTTCCAAAAGAATAATCTTCCTCACTTGAGGTAGACTTGATCTTACCACGGGTGGATTTGTTTTTCAATTAAAAATCCTCCAAATAATTAACAAGCTTTACTAATTTCTTGGTTATAAAGTAATTTAAAATTTTCGAACGATCACCATAGGTTGAATCATCAAAGTTGAGATGTATCCTATCCTGAATATCATTGGGTATTTCTTCGAAATCAACCAAGACTTTATTTCTATTCCAATTCTTAAACATTGGATCATCTTCACCTATTGTGGTTTCTTTATATTGTGCGAGCTTCTTCTTTGTTAGAGGACGTTGCTTTTTAGTTTCCTCTATGAAACAATCATCGTCCGAAAGAACATTTGGGATTCCATCAGACGAATCTCCCCTCAACACATGTTCCAGAAGATATGTTTCCGGATCTTCACACACAACAAAGTCTTTTTTACTTGGACTGTATTGTTTTATATTTCCATATCTTTGAAGTTGTTGGAAGTCTTTATCACTAGAGATGATAAGAATCTTTTCCTGTTTGTAGAATCGTTTTGCTATAACTGCAATGACATCATCAGCTTCTGTATTTTGTGCTGAGATATTTTTGTAGGGTAGATTTTCTTCTACTTCATTTCTAATGATATGTAAGTATTCGAAAATTTTATTCCAATCAACATCAGAGTCTTTTTGCTTTTTTCTTCTCTGTGCTTTGTAATATGAAAATACATTTTTTCTCCAGCAATCAGGAGAGTCGTGACAAATAATAATTTCACCATATTCAGCAGAGAACTTTTTTCTATAAGATCTGTAAGTGTTCAGAACTAGATGACGAATAAAATCGATATCCATTTCATTATTGTATTTTATAGATTGGAAAATATTCGATAAGATAATTTGGTTGTTGTCTATTAGTATCATGTTATACATTCTATCATAATTTAATTAAAAATCAAGTCTCAACCCAGTGTTTTCCATTGTCATCTTTGATGTACTTATAAACCCTACCTGTGGCAGAATCTATCCACTCGTCACCAACCTTTGCGGAAAAGGGAACTGTATTGTCATTGAAAAAGTTTTGTGATTTGCCCATCATAATCCAACCTTCTCGTTCTCCCACTTCGGGAGATACACCAGTTATTGTTTTTGACGCGGCATACAATCTAGAATTTTTTATTACAAGATCGCCATATTCATATGTGATAGGAACTCCATTTTCATTTGAAAATTTGTAGTTGCCTATAAAATTAAAAGAGTCAAATTGTACCATTAAAAGCACCTCAACAAAAGAGTCTTGTCATTTATTCTTCCAGTGACAGGAAGCTTTTTAGTATTTATCTTGTCTAATGTATTTAAAGAAAAATTCTTTCCTCCTGAACAACAACTCCCCAGAAGAGTTTTTATATTTCTTCCGGCAGATTTACAAAAAGACAACTCAGGGTTGTAGTTTTGTATGGTTGTTCCCTTAAAAACAAATCCTTCTTTTTCCGAACATTCGTAATAGAATATTTTATTCTGTTTAGTATTGAATGCGATCAAACCATTAGCACCAACTACTTTTGTTGAATCTACCGATTCAACTGAGTGCTCGTCCCAAGACTCTTGGTACTTTACATTCTTAACCATCTTTTCTGGAGTTATCTTTTTCTTCTTTCTTACAATCTTACTCCTCGATTCGAATTCATCTGCAATAGAAGTGACATAAAGAAGAAGTTTCTTTTGTTTTGTTTTTGACAAATAAGACCAACCCTCTACTAAATCAGGATCAGTTTCATTTATACTACACTCCAATTCATTTTCAAAAGTTCTAAATCTTTCTGCAATGAATCTAGCTTCTTTTTTTGGCATTTTGTATGCGCTGCACAAACCTTTTGCGCTTCTCTTACGAAGAGTTGTATTGTTTTGTAGGGAGGCGATATATTCATCAATCCATGTTTCGACTATAGCACCCGGCGTGTCACCGTTCATTTTTAATCTCCTGGCTTCCAAAATACAAACACTGGTTCATACTTTAGATATTTTCCTTTGACTTGACAATAATTCTTACACTTTGGGATTCCGTTTTCGTCCACTCGGTTTTGACCTGGCATGGATTCCAATCCCATTTTTAACTTGTACTTGAATATCATACCATAAGATTCAAGAATTTCAATAGAATCTTTCTCTATAGGCAGATACTCACCTTTGACTAAAATGTCTGCGACATTCCACAGGAGATATCTATCATTTTTTAAATATTCAACACAAGTCTTTAGTGTGGGTTCAAGAAATCCATCTCTCCATGATTCATACGAAGAACCAAACTTCTTAAATGATTGATTCTCATCTTCACTATATGCCTCTCTATTGAAGTAGGGAGGTGAAGTGAATATTAAATCAAGTTTTCCTTTGTGTTTCTGGAACCCCGGATCTTCATGAATTACTTCGGAGCCAAGTTGATATAGTTCGTAATTGTTTGTAGAGCTAAAGAAAGGATTTCCACGGTACGTTTTAGTATTATAGAAATCGGCAACCAGACTATATTTAGAAGTGTTATCAGGAAAGAAATTGTCAGGATTGGGATCAGTGCCAATATAAAGAATATTCCTATCATCACGAGCACACATAGCACCCAAAATTCTACCACCCCAGCCTGAACTTGGATCGTAAATTCTGATTTGTTCTTGTTGTTTAATTTGTTCAGTATATCTCTCATACAAATATTTAGCTGTAGTGGGAGGAAAGTTTACCGCTGGTTGGATATAACCTATACGAAAAGCTTTGAAGCCTCCGGGGAACATTGGTTTATCTTTTTTATAGAGTCTAATAGAATAAACCTTATCGTCAGCCATATTTTCAATATCAAATGTAGAGTAGTGTTTATATTGCAACCAACCACAATCTTTATACTTTTGAACTTCATCTTTTGTTAGTTGCAGAATCTCTGACTGTTCAATCTGAAAATAACTAGTATTCAAACCCTCTCTGATTTTTACTTCTTCTAAGAAGAAATCATATCCATCAAACAGACTTTGGTTTGTAAAAAATATATCAATCCATTCCTCACCAGAGTCAACATCAACAACGGAATACTTCTTACTATTTTTTATAGTAGAAAGAGCATGTGAGTAAAATGAATCTCTTCTGAAATGCCTAGACGCACCTTTTACAACTCGATCCAAATAATCATCATTTGCAATCAAGTCATAGATGGAGTGTCCATTGTCTTTGTCGGAATAATTTATTCTAGTCTTAAACATATTATCAAAAAACTGATCGACTTCCACTCCCAGTCTTGATTTGTTTATGATCACATCATCATCTATATCTGATAATTCATCAGTGTTTGTAAATGTATGAACTGGATATTCCGCAAGCTTATTGAATGCTTTGATGATATCAGTTTCAGACTTCCCAGTGCGAGGAGGACAACCATAATTGTCCCATGAGTAAGTCAAAACTTTTCTCAATTCAATAACCCAGTCTTTAAATTCATCTGGTGTCATTGCAAGAAGATCTTCAAACTTACAATTCACCTTTGAATTTATGACATAATCATTTCGTTCATAAAATTGTTTCATGATCCTACATTCCAAAATAAAGCACCCGGACTTGCATACCTTTTCATAAATTCCCATGCCTTTGCATCGTATGTTGGTGCAGAAGGAAAGGGTGGTTTCACTTTTGTTTCTTTGTTGAAGGGGATTTCACAGTGATAGACTTTTGCTCTTCCGTAGTCTCCTTTGTGTCCAACAGCAACACAATGGAACGATGCATCTGGCCATGCTTGCTGTAATCCTCTAGTGAGGGTTCCGGATGAACCGACTGTCCATACTTCGTTTGGTCGAACATCGCACCGTAAAGCAACCCTAGTAACGGAAGCAATAACACTAGGATGGTCAAACCCAATAGGAAGTAATCTACGATTGATAGGACTTTCTTGCACATAATCTCTTGCTCTTTTCTCTGTCACCGACAGCATCCCATTTGGAACCCAGTTCATTATAGCACCTTCTTCAATGGCCCGCAACTGATAATCATGTAGTTTATCCATCGAACGTTCAGCCATAAAGACAATTGCCTTTTTACCATATTTGCGGCATAAGTACGAAAGAGAAATCTGTGCGTACCCAGTTGCGGGAGAACTCCCATATACCCATTCTTCTATCTCCGGTTGACTTTGTATTAAATAATCTGCAAATCTAACTTTAGATCCGCCTCCGAGAAGATCATCTCGAACAATAGAAAATCCTTCGTGTTCTTCTATCACTGGGGCGGGATTTGGATCTATCCAATCACCAATATCACAATCATCATCGAATAGACTTGGCATAAATTACTTCATCCTACTAAAATTATTCACCTTTTTAAACTTAATATGATTTTTGAATTTATCTACAAGTTGATCTGCCTTATGACTTATTACAAAAATATTATTTTTTTGGCTGAGACCATCTAAAATTTTCATTAAGTCATCAGTACCAACAGAGTCCAGAGAAGAATCAAAAATTTCATCAAGAATCAAAAGATTGCAACTTGCACTATTTTTTAGTTTGGCGACTTCTCTCCAAGCTAACAATAAAGCCAAGTCTATTCTCATTTTTTCGCCTTCGCTAAAACTCATATATGTAAAATTATCTCTGAATCTACTCTTGATTGTTTCATTGAACTCTTCATCTAAAGTAAACTGAACAAAGAAATCCATTTCAGTTAAGTTTTTATTGATCAGTTTATTCATGATAGGCAAATAATGTTTTATAATTTTTGCCTTAATCCCAGAGTCTTTCAGTAGAGTTGTCATAAATTGATATTCACTTCTTGTAGACAGAACACTTTCCTTTTCGTCAAGAAATGATTCTAACTCAGAATTAAAATCTTCTAACTGAGAAACTTCGGCAGAGACATCATAATCACTCAATTGCAATTCGTTGTTTTCATCCTGTATCTTTTTTATGTACTTAAAGATTGCAGAAACAGAAGAATTGTAGTTGGTTATCTCACCCTGAATAACCTTGATCTTGTTAATAAAATCTTGATAAGAAAATAATGTTTCTTTTTTCTCTACAATAGAATCGTCAATTTTTTCCAAACCAAGATGTAAATCGGTTATGTTTTTTTCTAGATTACTTGTTTTTTCATCACAGAAGGAAGAATCAATTGGTTGATCACAAGTAGGGCATGAAGTGTTGGTATTAAAGAATGAAATTTCTTTCTTTATTGACTTCATGTTTCTTTTCATCTGCGATTCCAATTCCTCAAGTTTACTCAAAGAATTTTCAATTGATGATCTATCTTCTATGTTAACTTCTAGATCTTTTATTTTATTTTCTGAACTAGTAATTTTGTTTTGAAACTCTTCGATTTTACTTTGAGACTCTTCAATCTTACTTTGATTATTTTCTAAGGTTTCTTTACCTTTTTCTTTTAGACTCTCTATATGATTCTTCTGAAGATTAATTTTTTCTTTAACCGTGGAAACAGCAGAATCAATTTTGTTTATTTTTTCTCTAAGTAAAGATCTTTTTTCTTTTAACACATCATTCATCAAACTAAAAACATTCAAGTCCAAAATATCTTCAATGACAGATCTTCTTTCGGAGGCACTCAACTGCATGAACGGAATAAAAGAGGAGCTACCAAGAGTAACTATTTGAGTGAATGTTTTATAGTTCATTCTTACAACTTGTTCTTCGAGCATTCGTTGATAATCTTTAGCTTTTGCATTTTGATCCAATAACTTTCCATCTTTATAGATTTCAAATATCTTGGGATTCAATCCTCGTATTATCTTATACTCGTGTGTCCCAACAGAAAAGGAAAGTTCAACTAAACAATCTTTATTGTTGATACTATTAATTAATTGTGGAATGTTTATTCTACGGAATGGTTTGCCAAACAAAGCAAAGGTAATGGAGTCCAACAAAGCGTAAGACTTACCATGACCATTTGCTCCGGTGACAAGAGTGGTTGTCTTCCCACCCAAGTTTATTTCAGTAAAATAATTTCCGAATGATCCAAAATTTTTAAATCGAACATTATTAAATGTGATCATAAATTAAACCGACTACTTAGTTTCTTCAGTTGCCTCTGTGATTGTTTCTTTTTCTTTGGTATCAACAACTTCAGTTGATGCGTCTTCAACTACTACAGTTTCTAAAACCTCATCACTTTCCATGGACTTAAACTTTTCTTGCTTCTTGAGCTTTGCTTCTTTCTTTTGCTTTGCTCGTTCTGCACAGCTAGAACAACCACCTGAACTCTTCTTCAAAGAAGCAACTTCAATTCCAGAAGGACCGAGCTGTCCCGGAATTGTTAGTATAGTAAGTTCCTGACCATCTTCAATATTTCTAGATGCTCGATATACAATAGTGGAGAAAGTATTATCAAAACTCCAGTGAACGTTAGGAACTTCTGATCTAGAATAAGCCAATCCATTTCCCATAGGAATGACAAAGGGGTGTCCAAGCTCATCCACAATAGGATTGTTGGAACTAAACTTATAGAGAAATGATGCAGCCATCAAATCATTAAAGTTTTTGCCGAATGATTCAACTGTAGTATGAAGAACAAGTGCTGGAACTTCTTCGATAACTTCACCGGCTTCGTAATTTCTTTCTGCATAGACACCATAGCTCTGCTTTTCATCACTGAATTTAATTTTACAATCAGGAGTTTCGAACGCATTCTTATGCGGTCTACCATTTTCCTTAGTAAAGAATTCAGCGCCGCTGATATGTCTTTTCCAAACCATTTGTCTTCTTTGTGTGTCTTCACTCATAGTGATAAGCTCTCCATATAAAGCATTTTTGCTAATTGTTTTAAAGAATCTTTATTATCTAAATCAGTATTCAAATCTATTTCATTAGAAATTATACTGATCGTATCTTGTCCCATATCAATCATATCTTCATCAAATTCAACATCACCCATATCTTCAATAACAGTCAAATCTAAGTTATCAACATCCATTAGGGTATCTAAAAATGAATCAAATTCAACAGAATTTTCTTTTTTATTCACGAACAACTTAATGTATTTATTAGAAAATTCTTCCAAGTCAATATCTAAAACTTCATTATTTTCTTTTGTATCATCATACTCGAAACTGAAAAACATTCTCTCTGGGTTTTCAATGAATTCAATTTCTCTTGTTTCTGTGTCTAAGATATGAAATCCCTTTTTATCATTCAAATCACTGAATGTCATTTGGTAAGGAGTCCCCAAGTAATGAACATTATTTTTACTGCTTTTGCTATGAAAATGTCCACTTAAAACCATCTCGAATCTTTTTAGGAAATTGTCATCCATGCCACCATGAAATTTAACTCCTCGCATAACTTCGTACCCAGTCAATTCAAAGTGTCCGCAAATTATAGGACATTTACAATTCTGCAAGAACTCCATCGAATCATCATAATTTTCTTTGTTGATCCAAGAAACCAAACCAATACAAAGATCGTCAAAAACTAACTCTGTTGGTTCGTCATAAATTACAAGATTATCATTTTTACTAAAGAGTTCTTGTAGTGAATTTATTTTGTTTGTGTTTTTATAAAAAGCATCATGGTTTCCTATGAGACAATGCATTTTTATATTATTATCTTTTAGATTTTTAATGAAATCATTCTGGATACCATGAAGGGTATTATAATTAACATACTTTCTTCTGTCCATCAAATCACCAAGATGGATTGATTGTGTTATTCCATTTTCTTTACAATATGGAAAAAATATGTTATTAAAAAATCTAGAAAAATAATCCATGAAATGTGGAGAATCATTTCTAACGCCAAAGTGTGTATCTGTTATGAGTGCTATTTTCATTTAGGTTTCTTTTTATTCTTTGTCGTGAACTTGTCTAGATCATTATCACTTAGAGAAAAATAAGTTGCCATTGCTTTTTTTGTATCGGTTTTTTCAAAATAATTATGTTTAAACCAACTGCTCATAGATCCATCTGTATCTAACTGTTCCATCATTTTAAACTTAATGAAGTTTTGTTTCTTTTCTTTTTCTATTCTTCGTATGAAGGCATAGTAAGTTATTTGAGTAAAATAAGAAAAAGGATTTTTTGATTTTTCTGGATCAAAATTGTGTGCATAAGTTATACAGTTTTCAATTGCATCACCAACCATTTCTTCTCTGAATGGATAGTTTGCAAAGTTTGGTTTGTATGACAAGTGTTCTGCTATCTTGACGAAGCACTCTCCAATGTAATTACTAACTGGAGGTCTTCCTTCATCAACTTCTTCTGCTTCTTTAATTTGAGTCTTCCACTCACACATTGCTTCGAAGAAGACTGTATTATCAATATAATTATTTGCTTTGGCCATTTATTTAATTCTCCACACAGAGTATACACGAAATATTTATTTTATCAACTTTTTTCTTGACAATTTTAAGAACCCCTTTACAATTCACTATGTAGTGAGAGAAAAGGAATAGTCTCTATTCAAAGTATTCATCAGGATCAGAATTCCAATCAGTCCATCTGTTTCCAAAATTAGGATGATCTGTTTCTTCTCCAGTATATTCTTCATCCGCAACATCACCATCAAAATCTTCGTCATCATCATTTTCAAAATCGATCAAACTAGGATCTACCATTCCAGATTTGATAAGATCTTGTAATATACTAGGAGGTAGCATCATTGAAAAATGATATTCAGTTTCGCTATCTTCACTTGGATCTTTATTTAATAGATCATCCAAAGACTTGAGCATATTCTCTAAGTCTTTACTTTTTTGTTTTTGGATCTCGGTGTGATCTTTTATCTCTCTGGATTTTGGATTAGTGTCTTCTTTTTCTTTTTCAATATCATAAAGCTCAGCCGCTTCATTAGCTGGAGTTGAATATGTTACGATATAATCTTGTGGAATTTTTGTATCCAAAGAATGATCAGAATAAGAAATCCAATTCTTAAGAACTGTAATTTCTCTTTGCATACCTGTCATAGGATCTGCCATAAGAAGAGTTCTAAAAACCATAGGTCTTTCTAGGATCAATTTACCGGAAATTTGTCCTTTTATTTTAGCAATCAATTCATCACCATTTTTTAATTTTAGGATCCGATAAGAAGTTCTCATACACTTTCTCCTTTGATTCGGATTTTAATAAGATTAAAATCAAATTTCTCTTTATTATATATCTTTATTCTTTCATTCAGATGATTGAGAGTGTGGTTTCTATGCTTCTTGTAAGACAAATCATCTGCTATATCATATAATTTTGTTATTTTTTTATTTTCAGATTTTCTCAAGCCTCTACCAATAGACTGAAGAACTCTCACGACAGACTTAGATGGAGATGCAAAAATTACATTTTCTATATTTGGAATATTTATTCCCGTTGAACATGTTCCATAAGAGGCAACTAGAACCTTACCATCACTGTCCTGTGAACTTATCAATTGACGTATTTCTTCTCTCTGATCTACTTCAGTTCCACCATGAATAAAATAAACATCATCTTCTGGTACAACTTTTTTTATTTCTTCATATAGAGGTTTGCCGTGTAGCTCGACATAATTATAAAGAAGTAAAGTATTCCCCTTCAATGAAGAAACTAAATTTGATATAAACTTATTTCTGGATTTGTTTTCAACAATCCATTTTATTTCATCATTATATTTGCAGCGTTTCATTTCTTCTTTATCTTTTTCACTGTGTTCCAATACTAGACAATCTATCTTTAGATTTGACAATAGATCTTTTTCAATAAGATCTTTTGTTGTGGTCACATTATACACTCTACCAAAAAGACCTTCAATGACTAATTTGTGTGTTTGTGTGCCATCTAAAGTTCCTGTTGTTCCTATCCTATAAGGACAATTTTTTAGTTTAGTCATTAGTGATGTCAAAGACTTGGCCTTAAACAAATGGCACTCATCACCAAATACCACAGAGTATTGATCGAAATACTCTTGAGGCATTTTATAAATGCTTTGCCATGTGGAAATCACAACTCGTTTATCGGATGTCTTATCTTGTCCTGAAAATATAACATGACAATTTTTATCAACATCCCAAGAACCATCCGAGTAATCTTTGAAGTCGTTATACATTTGATTAACCAAACCAGTGGTGGGAACTACGACTAATACTTTTTTGTCTGACTCTAATTTGCTTAGATAAAATCTGGTGAGTAGATATATTATCAAAGATTTGCCGCTACCCGTAGGAGAAAGCAACAAACACCTATTCTTATTTAATGCATGTAAAAGACCATTTATTTGATGATCGTGTGGAGATATTCTTTTTCCTTTAGAGCAGGGTTTGATTTCATTTTCAACAAAATCTATTAGCTCACCTTGGTTTGTTTTGAACTGTTCAAACAAAGGTTGTTTATACTCCACGGTATATTTTCTATCTTTGGCAAACTGAACAACGTAGTCAAGAAGACCTGAATATATGGTATGTCGATATAAATTAAATAATCTAATTTGACCATCCCACAGCTTATTTTTGTAAGCTGGTGTAAATTGATAATTTGGGACTTCGAATGTAAAGAATTGACTTAGCTCTTTTGCTAAAGATCTATCACAATCCACAAGCAGATCCACAGAATCGAGATGTTGTATAGTCATATCGCTCATACACTATATGTATGAGGGTTACTGACCTTGAGTGAACTTGATCCAGTCCAAGGCAGCCCTGATATTCCACTGTCTATTTGATACAATTTTAATTACCTCTTCTAAGTAATTCACTTTTTCTTTTTGGAGAATAATTTTGGCTTCTATTCTGTGTACATCAGAATCACTTTGTAAAAATCTGTCTATGTCTGTTTTCAGAATAGTCAAAGGAAAAGGCTCCCAATTATGTTTCTTGAGATCATCTTCGCCCATTTTTCCAGTGTAGTACAACCACTTATCTCTCTTCATAATCTTCAATTCAGAATACATCTTTTCTAGAATTAACTTCTCTTCCATTAAGATGACAAGATACTTGTTGTGTATCTGGGGAGTCTTCAGGGACTCTATGTCGAGCTGCGTTTCATTTAGAGTGATATCCTTAGATACCATTTGTTTAATTTCACTTATATTCATAATTTACCTCATAATATATATGAACATTTACTAGGACTCTACAACGTCAGCGGAGTATATTTCTAAGCTCTCTCCATCTCTATCATAAGCATTTCTAATTGTTCCAATAAGAATTAAACGATTTCCCACCGGAATATCAGAATCTGGTATAGTAAAAGTTACCGGGAATGCACTAGACAATGGTTCGGTTACAAAATCTGGAGCATCTACGCCAGCTAATTTTACACTAGGTGCTGAGTTTTTATCTAGAGTATAGATTGCCCAGTTCCAAATCGCTCCGTAAGGTTCTCCATCATCTATACTCGCATCGAAAGTACAGGATTGTCCTCGAACAGGTGGGTTCGGTGTGAAGGTTGGATTTGTAAGTGAAGCTTTGTAACCTCTAGGTTCTATTTCACCATAAGTTATAGTCTCACTATCACTTCCTAATGGATTTGATAATATGACTGATGCCTTTAGTGTTTTCCCTGCGGTGTTGTCAGGAATAATGAAAGTATGTTCTAGCGTATCTTCAAGATCATTATATTCTTCATCATCAATTGTCCAAGTTACAGTTGTGGTGCTTGATGGATATGAGCCTGCATTATCTTGAATATTGATAAAAGCACGTAGTCCTTCATTCGTGTGCTCGGCTCCTAAGTTGCCGCTGTTTGGACGAGACGATGGTATTAAGATATTTTGTATCTCAGGTGTCACTCCAGTTATTGTAGAAAAAGCCACATTAGAACTTTCTTCTACAACAGTATTATCTTTTCCAATTATTTTTACATCGCAATAAATTTTTTGTCCTTCGTGTCCTTCTACAGTCTCAAACTTTTCGCTTGTGCTTCTTTGTTGTATCTGGACTCTGACTGCATCAAAAATTTCTATTATCTCATAGGTATATCCAAATGATTCTAGTATTTCTTTCATTTTTAAAAAGTCCGACGAAGGCGTTATCAATCCATCGTCATCGATTTTGGCACTAGGAACGGGTCCACCATACCGACCTGTCACTAACAGAGTACCATGTTGTTTTGATACCATGAAAGCTGGACTCCCACTATCTCCACTCCACACGTTTGCCTTCAGACCTCGATTTATTTTATCCTTCACTGGAAGGTTGAAGTTGCTTGATCCACAGTCAGGACAATCGGAAATGGGATTACCGTTCACATCTTTTTTTTGTTTGCATGTGGTTTGCCATATTGCACCTTGTGGGGACTTAGTGAAAATTAAAGTATTTTTTAACCACCCTTTATATCCTCCGCTCATCGCCGTCGCGGGGATAACTGGAACTTTATTGTATATTCTTATACCAAGATCAGCGGGAACTTCATCTCTCAACTCAAGAATAACAGTGTCATTAAATTGATTTTCCGGAGGAGGGGGAATAAAAGTAGTTTCAAACTTTTTACCCTCCTTATTCATAAACGTCACTACTTTGCCAAGTTGATTTTGTGCTGCTGTCCAATAATGTTTACATGCAGCAACATGTTTAGGACTTACTAACATCATTGCAACATAACCAGAGTTATAAAAATTTATGTTTGCATCTTCTGAAGCTTGATCTGCATCCCACTCATCTTCCCAGCCGTTATTCACTGCGTTGTTTCTGGTGCATTTATTATTGTATCTTCTTGGTAATACCGCTAGTCCAGTAAAATCTACAGGATAGTCTTGGAGAAGCTCCGTATAACATTTTGGATTATATCCAATGGGTATTCCTTCTATCTTTTCCCCGGTTTGTCTGTTGAAAGACGCTTCGGGTTCATAAAGATATAGATCATGTAATGATGGTTTGTATTCTTCTATTGCGACCATTTTTTAAACTTCCTTTATGAAATATAAGGCTCCGAATACCAAGTGTATTCAATGCGTTGTGCTTCACCTGCTTCATCACCTATGTTCACATTAGCAGTTATTATCTCTTCCTCAGAAGGAGAGAAACTAGTAGTAGAAAGCGAAACGTCAGTAATATTTACTGGCTCTGATATTGCAGGAATATTTGATGCATTTTTAACTGGTGTTATTTCATAGTGACTATAGGCAAATGTTACCGTGCAAAACACAGGTTCTGAGTCCGAACTTACGGTAGAGAACTGGACACCACTCAAACCAACTGGAAACAAATTAAATATTTCTACTTGAAATTTTGGTTGATAAGAACTATTTAATATAGTGAAAAGACCTGTACTATGAAACTGCTCTGGTGATATTCTTTCATCATAGTTTGATACACCCGGACTACCAATGGAAGTAATCCAATCATATATTTCCAACCAGTTTTTCATAGTTTCATCTACCAAGAAAGTAACAGTTAGGTCTTCAAAAATATACTTACCGGAAGGGTGTGGTACATTGACACCAAAAGAGGTTGGGTGATCAACTTGAAGATTGCTTATTGATGGTAAATTAACCTGTTGTACAAATTCAGACAGATTCGGAATTCTTGGTGTATTGAACTGGAAGTAATTTACACCGAGGGCGTTGTGAGAACCTGTATAAGCTCCTTGAGTCCGCAACTCATAGTCAGACACCATTGGTGTGTTTAAACCGAATGTGAGTCCACTGGGAGCTTCTGATGGGTTAGTGAGTGACATACATTTCCTCCGTAGTATTTATATAAAAAAAAGGGGCGCCCCAAACGGGACGCCCCTGATTCTTTTAGTTACTAGTATTGTCAGGATCAGGCGTTACCGTGAAGGTTCTGAACCGCAAAGATTCTGTAATACTGGTTTCCACCCAGAACATCGAGATCGGTGTTCTGTGCGAATGGGTTGGCTACCATTCCATATCGAGTCTTGAACCCGATCTTGGGCTGGAAGGTGTCTTCACCAACCGCACGCACCATCTGGAGTGGAACGTATGGGCAGTAGAAGAATCCAGCGTCATATGGACTGGTTCCTCTGTATCCAACGGCGACATAATCTTGGAACGCCAGAACGTCTTCCGCAGCGGTAGTAGAGGTTGCCGCGTTCGAACCGGCTGCGTATGGATCGATGTAGACTCTCATCTTACCATTGAGAACACCAGCGAAGGTGTTACCAGTGTCATCAACATCTAAGTTAGTGTTGAGGGCTGGTGAGATGTTAAGGAATCCACCCATTGCGAGAGCACTTGCAACGTCAGCAGTTGTGACGATGAAGTTACCCTTACCACGTCGAGTTTCCTTAGCGATTCTGTTAGCTTCACGTTCAATCTGGAACATGAGACCACGGAAACGTTCAGCACTCCAACGTCCATCGGAATCTGCTGCTAGGTTGTAGATACCAGCTTTACCTGCTGCGACACCGCTAAGATCTGACTGTGCTGCACCAAGTTTGGCAACGTTGTAGACAGTTCTAATAACTTCGCGGTTGATTTCACTAAGAATCTCAGTTGAGAGAATGTTAGCGAGTTCAGTCTCAGCGTCGAGTCCGTGGACAGCCTTGAGGTCCTGAGCGAGTTCAGTGCTGTATTCAGCCTTGAGTGCTCTGGTCTTAGCTTCTACGGCAATTCTCTCGATGCTGAATGCCATCTGCTGGAACTTAGCTCCACCAGTAGTACCAAGCTGTTCAGCGTTGGTTGTGGTCATTGCACGGAAGTCAGTACTCATGAGAGTGTTGCGACCAAAGTTCTGGGAACCAGTACCACCGAATGGGTTAGCAGAAGCACCACTTGGGCCATTCACACTAACGTCGCCGATAGAACCGGAGAACTTGGACTGTGGCTCTTGGAATAGAGCTTCGGAACCAGTCTGGCTGTCGTAGCGAGATCTAAGTGCGAAGATCAATCCAGTGGGAGCAGTCATTGGCTGCACACCACAAACGTCGTATGCCATTAAGTTTGGCATAGCACGACGAACGAGACTGATTAGAATTGGATCGTAACCAGCAAGGTTACCTGCTGAAGCAGCAGCCTGAGTTACGCTAAAGCCACCACCCATTGCATTGGTTGGTGCTGCTTCTGCGATCATCTGCTCTTTCATTGCTCTCTCTTGGTTTTCAAGGAGAACTGCGGTTACTTGCTTCTTGTGCTGGTCGCCAATATCTGGAAGAGCGTCATGCTCCAGTAGTGGAGACCACTTTTCACTTAATACATCATATGGTGTTTGGTCATCTTGGTGATAAAACATTTATTAGGCTCCTGTGGATTATTTCTTGTTCCGGTTTTCAAAATTGAGTCTGCTAAGATAGCCTTCCATAAGAGTATTTGATACTGCTTCTGGGGACCCTGATGCACGCCTAGCAGTGCGTGTGTCAACTTCTTCGACCAGATCATCGTTTGACGACTGAGTGTCTTTGAAGTATGTTTCTTTGATAATTTCAAGCTTTCTCTTGAACTGTTCTGTTGATTCAAACTCAACACCCTCAGCAAGAGTAGCAAACTTTTCGATTTGAGTGTCAACTAAATCGTTAGAAACGTCCATGAAAATTTCAGAAGCTTTTTGTTCTGAAAGATTTCTAGATAATTCGAGATTCTTTTCGATTTGTGAGTTGAGTTCTTTCTTGAGATCTTCATTCGATTCGAATAACTCATCAACGACGTTATACTTTTCGTCTGGGATGTCAATGTAGTGATTTTCAAAAAGATCTTTTAGACCCACTAAGAAAGATTCTGCGATATCAGACTTGATACCTCTTTCCAGAGCCAACTCATTATTATTCATCCACTCTGAAATTACATACTCAAGGTATTCGTCTAATTTCTCAGTGAGTTCAACGATGGTTGTCTCTAGGGTAGTTTCAAGGAGTTCTTTATATTCTACATTAAGAGATTCTTGAATTGAAGATACTCTCTCATTAATAGCAGCTTCAAAGACAACTGTTGCTTTCTCTTTGAAGTCTTCACTTAATTGTTCACCACTAAAGAGATTATTGAGATGTTCGGACACTGTCTTTGCATCTCGATCTGGATCTGGAGTATCGATGGTTTGAGTTTCATCTTTACCTTGCCCACCAGCAGCTTGTCCTTTAGCTGCGATAGATTTTTTATTAGCCTTATCCTTTCCTTCGGTTCCTTTATCTGTATCAATTTTTGCACCTTTACCCGATGCATCCTGATATAGATTAGTATCTTCGGAAGAAGAAGGATCTAGTGTTTTAACACCAGCAGAGGCTTCAAAGAGGTCTTTGGCCATCTTTGATTTGACTCTTTCTTTTAGTTCAGAAATCAAGGTAGTGTCCTTGAGTTCTTCATTTTCGTTTACAACAGTTTCTGTAGTAGCCATTTACTTGCTCCTTGAGTACCAAGCACTTTATGCCTATGTATCACCTTTATTTATATAAATTATATTTTAGATAAGAAATCTTCGAACAACTTTATTGCTTTTTCTTCTAGCTCTTGCTTTGATGCGTTTTTCATTTCTTTGTGATAAAAATCCATCTGTTTTTCTATCAGAAGACCATTATCCCAAATCCATTCTTTACCTTCCATGATCCCGTTGACAAAAGCATTTGGTGCAGATGGGTCTGCAACAATATCAACGGCAGCTAAAAGATAGTCATCTTGAACTTCATTAATTCCATTTACAGTTTTGAGTGATCCCATACCTCTAGAAGAAACACCGAGTTGAGCACCACCATCGATTAGATTTTGTACAATCTTACCCATGGGTGTATCTAAAACTTTTGCTCTACCAACGATATCATTTCCTTCAACTGCCAAATCTTTAATGATGTGGGAAGCTCTATCAAGATTTACAGTGGGTCCTTGGGGGTGGTTTAATTCACCCAAAGCTCTGTTCTTCTTGACATGACTCTCACAATAAGCGGAAACTTTAGGTCCTAAAACTCCAATAGGATAAACTCTCCCATTTCTATTCTTTTCTTCTGCTTGCATGAATACACCTTTGAGCCAGTAATCTTTTTTACCAGACTCATCGGTCTTCTCTACAATCATTTCAATGTTTTCTGTCGTTTCCGTTATTAGTTTCATTTGTTTTCTCCTGAAGGGGTATTCAGTATGATGCGCCGCCGACTTTTTTACCTACAGAGGCTTTTGCTTTTTTTGCAATCTTTGTAGATTTTTCGTTTGCTTCGTCGGTTCCCCCAATTTCGGGAGCTTTGGTTTTTGATGCAGGATCGTCAACTGTTTCCATAGGATCATGTGGAGCAGCATTTGGTTTTAGTTTACCAGTATCTGCTTCTTCGTTTGTTTGCTTCTTGACTTTCTTATTTCTAGAAATTAAAGCCTTCGCAATGTTTTCTCTTCTTTTGGATAGGTACTCATCAGATTCATCAGCGTCCCCATCGTTATCGATATCTTCATCTTCTTTACCAACAGGATCTAGCTTCTTCTTCTTAGCCTTCTTCTCGTCAATATCCACGTCATCATCTTTTTTCTCCTCAAATACTTCAGGAGCGACACCAGAATATCTTTCTTCTAATTTATCATTGATCTTACTATAGAGAGCTTTTTCAATTTCCTTTTTAGCGGAAATTAAATCTTCATCGATTAGACTTTCTATAATCTTATACATGGTATCTTCTTTAGCCATTTTTGCTTTTTTGGCTTTTTCTTTACCCTCTTTGGTATATGGGTATTTTTTACCGTCTACTTCTGGCATTATTTATCCTCCTCGGTGTTTTACTTTTGAAAATTCTACAAAATGATCATATGAATCTTTCGACTCAACAAGACTAGTTCTAAACTTATTTTGATTATCTAAGTTTAGATTATCATGAATGTAGATTAAATCTTTCGCTTGATCTGGATTTAAGCTAACAGTGCTTTTATCCAAAAGATCAATATGAACAGAAGAATTAGAATCTATGCACTCTTTTAAATATGGAATTATCTTATGGGAGATATCTTCTTCACTTAAATCTTTGTTTACTACATCAGAAAAATTCAAAACTTGAGATTTGTTTTTAATATCTTCAAATTTTAATCTGATCCTATTAGATAATTCTTTCTTGAAGTTATCAAGAAATGAATCCTTATCTTCATAAAGAGCAGATAAAACTATATTTCTCATATATTCTGACATCTTAGACCTCTGGTTGATCAGTTTCCTCTGGTTCAGGATTCTGTTCTGTTTCTTTATTAATCTGTGAATCTATACGCAATATTGTTTCATCGTCTTGATGAAGAACATGCCTTCTTATATATTCTTCTGAGAAGTACTTACCAACATATGGTTCAGTTGAACCTATAAGTTCTAATCTTTCTCTTAAAATTTCTGTTTCTCTTAGTTCTGCAAAGTAAGAATCTTCATTGTATTGAAAATTAATGTCATGTTTAATCTGTTCCCAGTCATCCTGTGTGATGACTCCCTTTAACAGTAACTGAGTTCTAAGAAGATCAGTGAACAAGTTCACGAATCGTGATCTCAGTCTTTGAACAAACTTATAAAATTTAACTTCGTCTCTAGTTATTTCAGCAGATCTTCCCATATTGAATCCGTTGTCACTCTCTAGACGAGATAGAGGAACGTTCAACGCTCGGAATAGTTTTCTTTGTAGGTATTCTACATCTGCCATTTCACCCAAGTTTTGTCCACCATCAAGAGTAGAAATTTCGGTTCCTCTGCCACCCTCACGACGAGGAAGCCAGTAATCTTCAAGCATGTGAAGATGATCTTTATTGTCTCGGATAGCACCTGTAGTTTGATCATAAACCAATTTGTTTCTATATCGGTTCATCAACTCTTTTACATACTGCTCCGCTTTTTGCTTTGGTAAACTACCAACGTCAATGTAAAAGATTCTTCTTTCTGGTGCTCTGGATATTCTGTAGATAACTACAGCATCTTCAATTTGTCTGAGCATGTTTACAGGACGAATTGCTTTCTGTAAATATCCGACTACCTTTTTAGTGCTGCTGTCAACGACACCACTGTGGATATAACAAATTGAATCAGGTGAAATTTTCACGCCGGTTGCACTTGTTGTATATGGTGTCTCTTTATCTGTATTGGTATAAACGAAAAACTCTTCTGTGTCGGTGACTATTGGATATGAAATGTTTTTTACCTGAAGAGGTTTTTTGTTAACTTTTCTTATCTTTTTAATCTTGACGGGATCGATAGGTCTAAGTTCTTTAATCCCTGATTTTGGATTTTCTTTATCTACGATAACATGAAAGAAAAGTTTTCCATCAACATACCATCTTCTGAAAATTTCATATGACTTATTCGAAAAGTCCAACAGTTTAGAAATCTCCACGAATTCTTGGTGGATTTTTCCTTTTATATTTTCAGATAAGTCTGTATTTTCTAGATTCAATTTAACTGGCTTCTTATCAGTTCCTTGAATTATAGAATCATTTACAATATCCTCAATCGCCATATCCACTTCTGGGTATAGTGAAATGGATCTGTAAGTCGCAAGCAACTGGTTTTCGTCACGAAATTCACCGCTGAAGTTGACATAAGACCCCATGAAACCGCCACCGGGGCCTGTCTCCATCAACTGACTGCCGTCATACTCATCGGGAGAAACGAAGGATTCTTGACGGAGATTTTGTAAAATCTCCTCTTCCTTCGGCTTCTTCCCTATGGTAAATCCAAATAAATCAAACGCCATAATATATCTCCTATTAAATCAATTAGGCTATTTCACCGGGTGCTGCTGCTACTGTACCAGCCGGTGGTGCTCCACCAGAATTGGTAGCTTGCAACTCAAAGTTTTCATATTCAACTGTGCAACTAAATTCTACTAGCTGATCAGTAACTCCTGCGTTAAGCTCGACTGGACCTACGCTCGATGGCCAACAATGCTTCAATGTCATTATTTTGATTGGATTTGATCCATCATTAGCTAGGTGTTCTACTGTCCAATCTGGGAAGTTTGTCGCGTCATTTTGATCAAGAGCACCATAGTTGTTGGTAGCATGGTTGTTGATCGCGTTACTCCAGTTATGTAGTCCCTGCCAGACACCACCAGCGCCACCTTCATCGATGACGGTGAATGTCCAAGGAGCATAAACTCTATCGCCGGGGACTTTGAGAATACGTCCACGGAACCCAACTGGAATTGGTGTGATATCAGAAGACGGTAAACTTGCCGCCCTACACAGAACCGTGTTTACCTGACCAACTCCACCGGGAAATGGTAATGTAACTCGGAATCTGTTTGGACGAGTACCGCCTTTAAACTGACCTTTAAATGTTGATAATCTGTTTGGCATTAGTGTTCTCTCCTATTTATCAAAGAACGTCGGCGGTATTTTTGTTGGTGAATCTAAGTTTAACGAAGTTGATGCTCTTAGCTGGCTTCAGATATACATCTGCAACAAACTCGTTTGCATCGACAACCGCAGGTGGGTTGTTAGTTTCATCACAAACTATCCTATACTCAGTCAATCCTCTTTGTGCCTGAACATTATTCAGTACTGAGTTTGCAGCAGTAACGAATCCGGCTCTAGTCACAGTATCGTTTAGCTCGAAGAGGATACCTCTAGCAGCTCTACCTAATACTTTCTTGAGGTAGATAAACAATCTAACAACATTAATTCTACTTAATGATGATGTTGCTGCTCCTCCTGTTTTATCTCCGAAAAGAATAGTACCTTCACCGGGGAATGTTAGAACAACATTAATCTTTTTATCATACATGGTGTCTGCATCGCTACTGGTTGGGTTATCAACTAGACGAAGACTGTTGACAATTCTACCCCTTCTTGTTCCAGCAGGTGAGAACCAAGGCGCGAAATCTCTATCTGTTCTTGACATACAACCTGCAACATCTGCGATGAGCGGAGTCTGTATGGTTCCTTGATCCTCTTCGTTTGTACCGAACGCTAAGAAAGCCTTCTTACCATAAACGGTAACTGAGTATTCATCAGGACCAATGTTTTTGGTAGAAGTACCAGTTCTGTCGGTATATTCATACAAACCAATGTGATCATATCTTCTTAGAGCACCAACGGAAGCTACGTATGTACCCTGTGCAGCAGATGCACCACGAACACACATAACTGCGTCGATATCAATTAGAGATTGATCTCTGAATGGACCCGATGTTATACCAAATCCAACATATCCGAGAACAGCTTCTCCACCATACTGCAAGAAGTTGTGGACGGTCCACCATCCATCCTGCCACGCTCCAGTTGGTCCGTTCGGCCATCTACCAGTCCCGTCTGGACCCAGAGTTCCCTCTGCTACCAGAAGATCTGTTAGAGCGTCACTTCCGTCATCACCGCCTGGGAGGAGGTGCGAGGCGAGTGTTTTATTTGGGTTAGGATCTTCGCTTAGAATAGGAATGTTAGGTCTACTTGAAATTCCTGTTCTCAAAGAACCAGTTTCAGTACCACTCTTGTTTGCCGGACCCTTACCAGCGACTCCAAAGTCCACTCCGGGGGCAGGGAAAGTGTTGGTTCCGAATGCGGGATTTGCATTTCTCTGTAGAAGTCTACCCCACCAGTCATTTAAGTCTCGTACTTGGAGATAGCCTCTGTTATATTCGAATGTGGTTCCGATCGCAGCAATTAAGTCTTGAGTAGAACCCCTAAGATCGGATTCAACGATAAAACCACATCTAAATGGTGCGCTTGCTTCTGAATCAGAAATTAAAAATGACTCATCATCGATCTGTATGGTAACTTTTGGTTGTCCTGTTGGCATTATTTTAATTCCCTTGATTGTTTGCTCATAGCAATAGAGATTTCAGTACTATTTATCATTTTGTGATTTTCCGAATCAAGCTTTCTGCCATACGTCATCACCATCCCACTCAATATCATCATCAGATAAAGATGTAAAACCAAAAGGTATTGTTTCTTCTTCGATTCTATCGATTTCATCGGAATAAACATCCAATCTAACATCTGTGTCAGTGAGATTTTTGAAGTAATCCTGTCTTGTCAACCACCCAAATAAAACCAAACACATTGCTAAGTCATCTGTGTGTCCATCATCAGCTTCATATGACTGACCTTTTGCTACAAAAGTATATAATTCTCCAATGACATCACTATCTTCTATTATTAATTTATCATTTTCAACCAAACTCTTTAAAACAGAACAACCCAATTTCTTCACTGGAGTCGTGGTTCTCACACCCCTTTGTGTCTGAGATCCACCAAAGCCACCACTGATGGTTTGTCCTGCTCTTCCTCTATATGAAGTGAATAATATATTCTCATACTCAAGATCTTCATGTAGAACATCAGCAACCTGAGCACCTATATCGTTTATTTCTATCAAAGCAAAAGCCTGATTGTACTTTTCGGCTACTGATTTCACTACAGTGGGGAGAACCATGGGGGAAATTAAATTGTTTCTGAACTTCGCAACCAATTTATATGGTGTCTCTGTTATGTCTATTACAGTAAATGCGCTGTAGTCTTTTCCCTGTCCTCTAGAGGTATCAACACATACAACATAAATGTGATCTTCTTTGGCACCTTCATAAATGTCAAGACCATCATTATTTTTTATTTGTGGAGAATTCCAAGCCAATGTGTGCAGTTTAGAAGATGATATTAATGTATTAGTAGATCCAATGAAATCGCACTCAAATTCAGTCTGGAACTGTTGTTCGCTGGTGTTGTTTATTTGTTGTTGTTTCCATTCCTCGTCTCTGAGAGGACCGCCAGGAAATTTAGGAACTTGAGTCCAATGAACTTCCACTGGAGCATATTCATTTTTTCCAGCTTCACCAATCTTTTTTGTTGCACCTTTCCAGTAATAATAGAACATATTCAATCCATTTGGGGTAGAAACCATTAAAACTTTGGTTGTTTGTCCAGATGTGATTGTAGGATAAACGGAGCTAAAGAATTCTTCTGCGATATTATTCGGAACGTGAGCAAATTCGTCTAAGAAAATCATGTTGAATGAACCACCACGAACAGCGGATGCCGATGTAGACGAAGCTAGGATCTTTGATCCATTTTCTAATTGAATACTGCCCTTATTCCATTCTACGATTCCTTGCTGCAACCAAAGAGGTAAATATTCATATGCTAGTTTTAATCTGTGTAAAATTTCTCTTGCAGTTGCCTGTTTGTTAGCAAGCACTGCAACATTCATGCTCTGATTAAACAAAACATAATGTAGAATATAAGAAATCATAGTGGTAGATTTACCAGACTGTCTGGGTAGTTTTGCTATGACAAATCGATTATTGTGGACGGTATTTACAATATCCTCTTGGTATTCATATAAACCAAAAGGAACAAGTCCTTCATCCAGAGATACGATTTTTATATACTTCTTGATAAAATAAATCGGATCTTTAGCACATTTCATGTACTCTTTTACTTGTTCTTCAGTAAAAGGAACTTCTACACCAGAAGCTTTTAGATTTGAGTTACCAAGATATCCTTCACGTTTGCTTGTCATCAATTATCTCCGCATCTATAACGTCACCATTAACAATTTTTTTTCTACTTCTATCTGTGTTTATCAGATCCTGCAAATCTGAGGTTGATCCAACATATATTGCATTATTGGTAGTATTATTTGTTACTTTAGAATCTTCTTGTGTTATCTTTTTCATCTGATCATGCATGGTTAATAGATCTTTGTTCATTTCAGATACTGTTTTCAGTATTTGTGAAACCACTTCATATGCCCGAGGCGCATCTCCTTCCTGTGCGACCCGCAATATCCCCTCAATAGCTTCAGATCCAGTTGAAATAAGACCTTTTAAGTTAGATCTAACTTCGCTATAATCTTTTTCTAGATCGTTTGATCTCTGTAATGTTCTATCTTCTTTTGACCTAGTGATAGATTTTACTTCAGGTTTTGCTTTTACTATGTCTTTATCACCCGATGCTTCAAAGACAGTATCTAATTCATTTGATAAATTTTCTTTATAATCACTCGACATAAATTATAGGTCCTCTGCTATAGTCAGCGGTTGATCCAGTTACCTCTGCACGAACTATGAAATCTGCAATATCTGATGTAGCACCAACTATATCAAACATGTTTACGTTGGATTTTACAATGATCTTACCTTCATCTATTCGTTGATATATCGATGTTTTACAAGTGAATGTCAAGGTAGAAATTATAGCTCTTCTTGTAGAAAAATCACCTTCATATTCTTCTTGCATCGATACATCATTAAGAACTATGGGAACATCCAAACTTTCGTTTAGTTCATTTAATTTTATAGAAACTATAAACTCTGGACTAAAATATGGAACAATTTGTTCTACAATTTGTAAATTATCGTCGATGTTTCTAGTAAACACATATAGATTAAATGACAAGTTGAAAGGAGACTCAGAGAAAGAACTAAAACTATTTTTTCCCGGCTCTCTTTTTATTATCTTATTTAACTTATTTATTTTTCTGGAAGCATCATACTGAATACCTGTCATATCAAAACCAAGTCTAGGAAGGGTTATCATATTTTTTGGTGGATCTGTTATGCTACTCTGTTCTTCCAACCGTCTAATAAACTTTTCTTTAGGTCCATAAGTTAGGGGAACTCTGATTCTTTGAACTTCGTCACCATTCTTATCTTTTCTGGCGATATGAATATCGTTAAAAAGAGAACCAAACCCAACCACTATTTTACGAATTGATTCGTTATAGAAATATCTAAACATTATAGGTTACCCTCAGAGAATGGATCAATTTCAGTAAAGTCAAATATGTCTTCTAAATCTGCTTGTATTTCAATCCCCAACCCATCACCAGCAATACCGTTTGAAGAGTTATCTTTCTCTATCGTTACGTTGGTAGAGCCTAAGTATTGAATCTTTCTAGTAACTCCACTAGAAACGCCTATTAGGTATTCGCCAGCATCCACTCGTATTCCACCTGCTGTAGAACCAATAAGGATCTTGTTATTAAATGCATTCCAATCATATACAACTCCTGTACCACTAGCGTTAAATATACCACCACCAGAGCCTCCTATCTGAGTTGGTTGATATATCGTCTCACCCAACTGATACGATCCTCCTGATGGACCAGCTTCAGTATTATCCATGTAAGCTTCGAATGCAAAATCTTTTCTGTCAGTTTCTAGTTTATCTATGTCACTGACACCAGTTTCAAACTCTTCATGTGAGTAAGTGAACAGATCACAATCAAGTGCGTATGTGTAGAGTTTTCCTAATTGATAAAACGGATTCTCGTGTTCGACAAAATTAATTTCAAATATACCACCACTGAGAGGAAAATAAATTAAATCTCCTTCTTTGGGTCTCTCTATACTGACATCTTGTGTTGAGACTTCTTGTTCGAATCTTTTTCTTGATATTAAAAGACGAACCTTATCCCGTACCTCAACTCCAAACTTACTAATAATATCTCCTTCACCCTCAAATCCATCTATGGATAGAATATACATTTCAAATTCATATGCATTTCTGAACACGTTAGTTGGATCTTCACCGAACAGATCGTCTTTATTTACTTTAGATCTGGGGATATAATACATGTCCCTACCCATCGATTTGATTGTTTCGATAGTTAGGTCTTCAATGAGCGTCTGCTCATTATTATTATCTTTGAAGAATGGATTTTGTGCCATTTACTACCCTGTGTAAAAATCAACCGGAAGTTCGTACTCTGATCTAACCTCTACTTCTATCCGATCTATTTCTTCTTGTGCTTCTCTCATGATCTCACCACCACGGAGAGAAACTCCGCCTGGTAACTGGACACCATCATATTTTGATAAATTTGAACCCCACTGTCTTTTTATAAGAGCGGTTGTATATTTTTTAAGCAAACGATCATCAAATATTTCTGTGAACGTAATTGGGTTTAACTTAACATATGTTTGTATGATTAAGAACATACCAGACTTCATTTCAGCTTCCCAATTTGTATCAATGTGAAGTCTATTTGTTACTTTGTTAAATCTAACCGCCTTTTCTGGTTGGAACATATCTTCGATTAGATTGATGTATCGTTTAGTGCTGTCATATGAAGCAAGTCCTTGCGACACAGCACCAACTAAACCTCTATTGATACCAAAGTAATCAGATAGGGCCAATTGATATCTTACATCAAACATGTTGATGTTTGCAAATTGTCCGAATTGAAATACTTTGGTTACAGTGACAATATCGCGTCCTGTTGGACCGTCCCCAGTTGGACCGTTAACAGCACCCATTGAATTTGTATCGATATACTTGTTTGCTATATCTTCGTCCGTAACTTGATAGGCAAAGAAAGCTTTTTCTACGCCATCAAAATGTCGTTCAGCAAATAGCTGCAAAGCATCGTCCACACGATCCTCTGCTTGTTGCCAATCTACATTAATTTCTATTACAGGTGAACCTAATCGCCTAAAAGAATAATCAATTAAAGTTTCTCTTGAATTTGGAGCAGCCATATACAGACCTCCTCTGGTCTATTTATATATGGTTTATCTCCAGATCCTATTCTTCTTCTAAAAGTTCTATATCTTCTGGTGTTGTAACCTTAGTACGAAGCAATTCTTTATAATCCATATTTTCGATATAATATCTTCTTGTTATGGGAGATACTGCTTCCTCTGGATCACTTGGTTTGTAATTTGTGAATCCTGGCATACTAAGAGGACAATTTAATTTAGGGTAGTCTAACTTACTATATTCTTCATTTTCAGCTAGTAGCCAAGTTCTGGAACTGTCTCCACAACCACACCCACCACAGAAATACTTACCTTCGGTTTTACTGTCCTGTAGGTGTTCACAAGGAGGAAGTTCTCCACCTACGTGTTGATTACCAAAGCAACCTAGAACTCTAAGCTGCTTAGTGGGTTGAGTGGTTTTTTTATTGGTCAGTCCCCTTGAAGCCACGGAAGTTGCGAAACTCTGGACTAATCCTAAATTTTTTCGGATCGTTGTCTTGGTTCCGTCTGGACTGTCCACTGCTTCTACTCTGAACTTGTTCTCTACTTTTTCGTTGTTTTTTTTTGAACAACCACAATCTTTTTTATCACTCATCAATGACTCCTATGGTAAATAAATTCTTCTGATAGGTCTTATTTTATTAAACTCGTAATGATCACATAACTTAACGTAATACGAACCTGCGGCACTTCTATTAAATTGTACACCATAATTATATGAACTTCCATTCATTTCTCTAAAATTATTTATGTGTGCCAAAGAAGAGGAAATATAGTTACCCTTCATCGATTTAAATCTTATATCACTTGCCTTAGATCTACCATATTCTCTTATTAGATTCCTTTGTATTGTGCTCTCTATATCAAGATCATATTTCTTATCAGCGATAAAAAGAAGCTCATAAAAAGATGGGATGTACCAATCTCTATGCCCATTTTTTTTATAATCTTTAAACTTTTTAAATATTCTATACTTAGGAACAGAAACTGACATTCCATCACCATAAGTATTTTTATGCCCATCAGTAACAGATGTATTATAGCTTATGAAGTTTTCTGATTTATTTCTGTAGTTTAATTTAGAAACAAGACCATATTCATCTTTACCTGGCATAGTAGGATCAGGAAGAAAGAAGTCTTCGGTACATACAATCAACAACCACTTTCTTGTTTGACGTTCATTTATTTTTGGAATTTCAGTTCCATATGAAGACATAAAATTATCTGGTGATGTGTAATCAAAAACACCAGCGACAACTCCCCCACCATATTTTTTACCAGTGGCTTTATTGATGTGAATTTTTTCATTGTTTACTGTAATATAATCAGAGTTGAGTTTTTTGGGTACTCTTTTTTCACCTAAGATTACTTTTTTTACTTCTAAGTCAGATGATTTGCTAGCCATTAGCCGTCCTCCCCTTGGTCATCTACACCACAGTAACTACAGTTGCATGGACCATTGCAGTTGTTTTGGAATGGATCTATCCATTCCCCAGCCTGCAATAAGCATTCTTCTTGAGTTAAATATTCAGTACAACCACCCTCTACATCATCATCACAACAAGCACTGACTATTTCGTCATAACCAAGCAAACTCCAAATATCACACTCCACAGAAGCTTGTCCAAAGATAGAATAATTGCAAACGCTTCCGTCTTTATAGAATATACTTCCATATGGAGGTCTTACTAATAAAGCACAATCCTCTGTGGTGCATACGTTAGAACATTGAAGTCCGATTACTTCTCCGTTTTCAGCAGTCCCGGTTTCATAGTGACAACAAGCTTTGGGGAATCGTACATCTTCAGTTCCAAAACCACACAAAGTAGATGAGTTATTAAAAGTCTCACATGGAAACGGATACCAATTTCCACCCTTTTCATTGCAGCCGCACTGAGTGGTTGCAGTCAAACCTAGTTGGTATTTTTGTGAATATTCTGAGTATGTGTCATTTACTATAGAACCCAACAAATTATCTTTCTCATCTTCACTTAAATGACTACATGCACAACAACATCCTGTCCTACCAATTTGAGGACAAGTGACTTCACTTAAATCATCTGCCCCACGGAACAGTCCTTTTTGAACTGCACATTCAACATAGGAAGCCATTATCTTACTTCCATCAGGAAGACAGCATCCTCCAGTCAAACCATCATACTCTCCGTGTGCTATTACTGTTGGTATTCTAGATCTAAAGGTTGTAGTTGCCATTTATTGTCAACACCTTTCGTATTCTAAACATGGATCGAAGCCGAGTGTAGTATCATAACCACACGCCACATCAGTACATATACTTGTTCCTCCGACAGGAATCTTCACTCTATATGAGGTTGAATAATATTCCCAAGGATCGATGATATCTGGTAACTGTGTGTAATCAAATCCAGTTCCGTATGGATCTTCGGTAGAACTCAATAACCCCTCCCCGGCTGGACCGGGTGAACACCATGAACACAGTCCTTGACTTCTCTTAGGATCACTTGGGATTGCGGGTGTCGCCGGGGGCCCATTGGATTCTAATTTACATGGTTTCCAGAAACACTGTGGCCCACCCGGTGAATTCCCCGGAGTCACTGCGTCTCTATCAATTTCATTACAAACTTTACCACTCATGCAGTATCCTCTTGGATCTCCACCTAAAATATAGGTACATCCATTACCACATCTCAGTCCATCACAGAACCCATCTCCGGGAGCATCGGGATCGCTCCCCGGATTGTTGGTTAGATTATCTACCTCATCCCTTCCATCTGAGTAACCACAAACGCAGTTTTTATAACATATATCTTGGTTTGTTGGATCGTGATCACCTTCTTGGTTCCACTCACCTTCATCAGATCTATGAAGACAAAGATTGTCCTTATATCCTTCTGCGTCACAGTCACTCGTATTCATAACTGGACACATCATACATTCTTGAAGTTCTTCCAGAATATCAAGAGGATTTCTTAGTGGTTCGTTGTCGTCACAACCACCAGCAGCAGAATCTTCGTTGGCACATCTAGTGCTTTGTCCTGAGGCATTAAAGTGTCCTGTACAAATTGCTTCCTTACATTCAGGAGAAAGGCTCTTGTATGGTGGAGTTTCCGGGAACATTATATCAAGAACTTCCTCAACCACCTGTTTTCTCTGGTCGAAGGTGATCGCTGAGAGGCATAGACAACCGTAACAACCTACTCCGCCAATCTTTGGACCCAACTCACTACAACCTCCGTCATTCCCAACACCGAGAAGAGCTGCTTCCAAAAGACTCTTTAAGAGTGCTTTGGCTCGTTGTTGTGCCTTATAAATTGGTTCCGCTATGTGACCACATGCTTCAGACTTTTCGTTATTGGGAACGAATGGTTGATTGAGAACTGCGTCCTGTAAAATGTTTTCTGGATCGCACTGACATGTTCCGTCGATACATTTCAGATTACCCGGACATGGTGTGCTTTCATCACACGAATCTCCGATTCCATTCGATGGATCCAATGTCGGATCGACAGGATTACCATTAGCGTCGAGCGGATTGCCATTACACCGACTTCCCCCGAACTGTCTACTACATGCGCTTTCGCCTGTTTGAGGATCTACGGGTTCCTTTGGATTCTGCGCTTCGCCACAACATTCTTCGGTTGCTACAGGACCTCCTCCAACATCACCATCACAAGGTTGTTGACAGTCTGGGTTGGGATTCTTTTTCATTGTAGTTCTGGTTCTGCCATCATCGGTCGGACCACCACCACAATATACGTTATCAGGTTTAACTTCACCTGAAGGATCCGGTGGTTTCCCTAAAGACATATCTATAACATCGTCTGATAGAAAACGACATGATCTACAAGTGTAGCAAAGATCTAAATCTTCAACTTTACCGTCAAAAGCTTCTTTGAATTCTGGATCCGATCCAGCAGGGTTGTTTCCTGGTCTTGTGTCACACTGACTCCTACAAGCACATACCATTTTATGTATTAAACCATCAGCACAATCGCCACCATCGTTGCAATTTGCTCCTTCTTGAGCATTTACATCACAATCAGTATGACACAAACCTTGGTTTGCATCTGGACAGAGACAATTAGTTTCACAAGGCTCACCATTCGCACAAAACGCAGCACACAGTTCTCTAGCTTTATCGGTGGTGATTCTTAGACATGCATCATTCTCACAATTAGCAGCATCAGGGCCTGATATGCAATTTCCATTACAACATACTTGTCCGTCTGGACATCCTTCTGGACAGCTCTTCTCAGGATCGCCGCCAATTTCCCAGCCCTGATTTCTCAGTTCTTTCATACATGCACAGTTAGGGGCGCACCACTCTTCTTGCTCGATCTCAGGAGCGCATCCACCTGATCCACTAGGTTCTCCACGATCTTTGCACTTCTTGACTGCATCGAGTGCATCAAGTGCTGCATCTACTGCATCCCTTATCTTACCGAGTGGCGCAAACTCGCATGGAGGCGGACCACCGTTCTCGGCTTCGAATGCGTCTCTCGCGTCCGAACAGCCTTCAGGAAGGCCTTGGGGGATGAAGCTACATGCCGCAGCTATGACTTCATACCTTGCGTTCATTCCATCTGCAATTGATCGTGCTAGACAATCTCTATTGAAGTCAGGACCATCACACGCCCCGATTCCAGCAAGATCTGCTGTGCAATCGCCACCAGACTCATCTTTGTATTTGGGCATCGGACCATTTTCGGTAGGCTGACCGGGGTCACCTGTTCCCGGATCACATTGAAGCGGGAGTTGACTTTGGTTGCACATACCATCTCTTGCAAGTCCTTTGTTATCACTAAACGTGCAAAGCCACTTAGATCTAGTCTTCGATCTACATCTCTTGCATAATTCACACACACCCAAGTTGTCCCACATTTGTCTACTTAAATCATCACCACACATGATTTGTGTTGTGCAGACTGGTGAACATTGCAACGGATCGCCGTCTTCTTCTTCTGGACATTCATCTAACCCGCTAGGACCTGGACCAGGTCCACCACCGTTGTCGTCGTCTTCATCTGATTCACATACACATCTTGGCGCACCACTACAACTGGTGTCGGGTGGGCATGGATTACCTTCACAGCAGTTACCACCAGGTCCACCACCACCACCAGGCGGGTCAATCAAGTCACATAAAAGTTCGGCAGTTGATCCACAAGAAAGAGAGAATGGATCGTAATCAGAACCTTCGATTAGAACTGGAGGTGGTGCCTGACCCTCTTCTGGTGTGCAAGCTTCTTCTCCATATTCTCCTTGTACAACATAGTCACCATTTTCATTTTTCAAGCAAGGTAAAGTTCCACCAATTTCTGAACACAACCCAGCTTCAGCTTCTTCTACAGTTATCTTTTTACATTCAGGTTCCGGACATTCAGGACATCCGTCACTACACATACCTTCCATAGTACAATCAGTTTCTACACCTTGGAATTCAGGAGTACCATATGTGTCATCGTAATTGTTACAAAATTCTTCTGTGGATTCAATGCAGTCTCTGTATGGATCTGAAAAGTCTCCGTTTTCGTCTATGGGACCTGGTCGCCATATACAACAAGAACCAATAAAGTCTGGTGGATCTTGACATTTGCCCTCGACACATATTTGTGGTTGTTCGCATGGAGGAACACATTTATCTTCCCCTTCACCTTCTGGATCTATGCACTTCCCGTTGTAACACCATAATGGTGGTACACATGGAGGATCACATGGAGTGCAGTCTAGGAAACCAGCAGGATCGAAGCACTCTCCGTTTACACAAAGACATGGTGCGGTGCATGCTGGATCGCATCCTTGTGGTTCACACGGAGAACACTCTCCACCGATACAACAAAGATTTTGTCCGGGGAACGATAACGCACAATCGATATCGCTTGTACAATCATCACTGTCATCATCGCTACAATTACAGACATATTCATTATTCTCAAGAACACATGTGCAAATCTGACCAGGATTACAATCATCTCCGTTGACATCACAATTTCCAACTGAACATTCTGCCATCTGGAACGCTAGATTTACGCATTGCTGTGTCCAACCTACTTCACAACACTCAGGTATTTTTTCACAGACGGCTGTACAACATCCCGGTAACTCACAATATGGTGTGTCATTTGCTTCATAACAACTTCCCGCACCTTCAGTGCCACATCCAAGAGGAATACAATTATTGATTTCATCACAATAAAGGGCTTCATCGTGGAACACTGTTGTGTATTCTGGTTGTTCGTTTATATTATCACAAACTTCCCTGAATGTCCGCTGGCAACTTATGAGCTTTCCATTCTCGTAGGTACAACAAGGACGCAGGGATGTACATTGTCTTAACCCAGATGCACCGGCACGATCACAACCACAATCTGGATTATCATTTTCTACTGCACACCACTCATCAGGGGGTTGTTCATCTGTACAATTACCAAAGCAATCGCCGGGACATTGATCTTCTGGAATACAAGGAACTCCGGGAATGCACGAAGCGTTTACAGCAAAATCACAAGCATTATCGTTCGTGCTAGGTCCTCCGTTTGCAACTGGAGTGTATATACCACCAAGATCGTCACATGATCCCTCGTCATCTACGTTTATACAGTTATCCCAACCGAGACAACAGTATCCATCACTACATGGGTAAACATCTTCGTCTGTAATAGTACACAGTTTTCCGATTCTTCCAGAACAGAACTCGACTTCCTCTGAGCATGGGTTGACAACAATCGAACCAGCCTGGTTCGTTTCAATTTGTGCAAATACTTCTCGACTTATAATTCTATCTCGAACTGCGGGTGGGTAACAACTACAATTTTCCACGACAGGAGTAAACACAGAACCAAATTCATTCTGAGCGCCCTCAGGAGTGCCAAGTTGATCACATAAGAATTTTGGCACTCCTCTGGTTCCTGTACTATAGAAACATTCTGTTCGAGAAGTTGGTTCGTTCACAAAGCCGCTCTGAATAAGACTACAAATACCACAGTTATCATCTGGGTTTTCCCAACCAAGATTACATTGTAGCGCGTCTCCGCAGGGATTTCCTGTTCTATTACAATCACTGTCGATTCGTCCACATTCTCCGTCTGTGCAGTCAGGAGCGTCTGCACAACTACAGTTTCCGGTATCGCACGTCAATGAGCTGGCGCAAGGTGGAGAACCACCTCCGCAGTCGGCGGAACAACATTCCTTTGTCCATACCGGCACGCAGCTACCAACACCACCTCTACAACAGCTAAACTGAGGACCTTCGAGGATTCCTCCGGGTATTGTTCCCCTTACTTCACCACCAAGGCACACCTCGCAGTGATTCGCATCGCATACTGGTTGGCAATTGCCATTTATACAGCACGCAACGTAATATGATCCTTCATCTCCATCTGGGTTACATGGATTTGCTTTGGGTGGCGGTGGACAATCGGTGCCAAGCGGATCGTCATTACAACTTCGACAGAAGCTAGGAGCTTCGCCTCCACAACAGCAAGGACCATCCGAATTGCCTCCAGTCTCCCAGTCTGGATCTTCTAAATCAGCGTTTCGAAGGGCCTCTGGATCTCTCTCGAAGAATTCCTTACTATACAAGGAAGGACGACACACACCATTAACACATATATGAGCACTTCCGCAATCGGAATCAGCCGAACATGACGGGATGGTATTGGCATCAAACTGTCCTGCTCTACCCCGAGATGATCTCTGGATTCCTCTTTCTTCTGCTAGACAACAGCCGGGAAGACCTGGATTTTCTTCACATAACTCACTGTCTCTGTAACCGCAGAGCATACAGCAAGGAACCATTGGATCTGGATCTGGTGGATCCGTATCACAATCAACCTCTGAACACTGTTCATCTGGGAAAAATTCTAATCCACCAAGACGAGTGCAATCTTCGGCTGTTACGTTTACACATGCAGTTTCATCTGGGTTTGCTGGATCTGGTAGATAACAACAAGCTCCTATATCTGGAGGAGGCACAGTAGGACAATCATCTTCTCCGGTGCAAATTGTTTGTGGTGTGAATATTCCACCACCATCTACACAATTAGTTTGTGTTATAAAATCTTCACATTTGTATTCTGAGTCGGTATCACCAGAATTGCAATTTTGTAAACAAGTACAACACTTACCAACTGGTTCGTCGTCATCGACAATACAACAATCAATATCTTGACATCTAACGTCTTGTCCCATAAATACGCCACCGACTCGCTTACAATCTTGGACTGTAACATCACTCAGGCAAGTATCTTCAGTGCAACATGCACCAATGTATGGAATATAATCACAACAATCGATATATCCACATCCTGCCGTTCCACCGCCATATGCGGGATCGTTTGGATTTATGGAAGTACCTTCTAAAATTTCTTCGCACTGTATTCTACTGTAATTACCAATACAGATACCATCTTTACAACAGGCCCATTGTGGTTGACATGGATCATTACAAAATCTTATTGAGTTATCACCCTCTGGACTTGAATCATATGAATTACAGGTTACACCTTCCCAGTAAGTTGCATTATAGTAATCACATTCTGCTTTACTCATCTCAGATAAACAAATACCCTCAGAACAACAAACTCCGGCGGTGATGCCACAGTTATTTTGACATGAGTTGTTTATATCAAAAACACCATACAAATTATCACAGAAAGATTGTGTTACATAATCTTTACATTTGAATGTTTCATTGATTGGATCTTGATAACAACAGGATCCGTATGCTCCACCAGATTGACATGAATCTACATTGTAACCTCTTGCAGCAAAAACAACTCTCCAAGAGAAACCATTGTCGTGACTATAGAAGTTACAGATATCAGTACCACAACTGAAGAACTTGTTTAATGATTCAAAGTAAACATTGTCTGGGAACTTCCAAAATCCATCACCTTTAACAACCGCAGTAAACGATCGTAGTTCTGGTTTTGCGTTGAAGTCTCCGGTGAATCCCTTGATACCAATTGGGGTATTGATTACAACCAATGCACCTCTATCGACATCAATCAGAATTCCGCTGTCTGATGTTTCTCCACCAAGATCGTCATCCCCAGTTACTCCTGTAATTTCATCTTGTAGAATTGGACCGACTGTATAAGTAAAGTCCTTTGTATCAGTAACAAGTTTTACGTTAGCGGCTGGAGCAGCATCAACTTCGTCTGGAAATTGTGCCTTACTTAAAATGGAGTTGAAGAATAAAATTTCATCGTCTATTGTGACACCATGAAGTTCAGAAACTCTATCTGGCTCGCTAAGATAAAGTAAGTGACTACCTGTCATTCCGACATCTACACTCGCACCAGTAAACTCTTCTGGATTGTAGCCACCAGTTATGAAAACAGAATTGAATAGACCAACAGAAACATAAAGTGAACCATCACCACCTATTGATGTGAATTCAAATGTCTTTCCACCGTCAACACCTTTAAACAAATCATATTGACCTGCATCGACAGTCGAACCTGCTCCAAGGTGATAAGTTCCAGTATTTCCAGTTAAACCTATAACGGTAAATACATTTTCATCACTGATATGGAAATCTAAGTGATCATCATATCTTTCTATTCGAGTGATATATGCACCAGTTCCACCTGATGGACCAGACCAAGTAGTGCCAGGAGTTGCTAACTCTGGCCCAGTGGTGCCGGTTATTCCTCTTGGACCCTGCGGACCTCTAGGTCCCTTTGGTTTTATGTGGCTACTTCCGATGAATCTTGACATATAGAATCTCTTTATGAATTACAGTCACATGGACTACATGAATTACAACCACCCAAGACTGGATATGCAGGGGAACTGTTGGCACAACTCACGCTTATTGTATATATGGGAATTCTTCTCACGGGTCGCAGTTTATTTTTATCGTTTACATCTTTCCTGTATGAACTGATCATATTACCATCGGGTACACTTTGTGCATACATTCGATGTCCCTGAGAAGCTTCAAACTGCCTACCAGTTATTTCTGATGTTCTTAAATTAGGATCAGAAGTTTCGTAGTTACCAGTGCTTGGCAAAAATTTCGATCCGGAAGTAGATGTCCAATATCGTCCAGTCATAGGAATGTATCCTGTAGTCGAACTCTGCATCTGAGAATTTTTCCCAGTCATATAGTTCATCTCAACTGCACTAGGAATATACCAATCGGTAAAACCAGTATTGTTGCTTCTGTTAAAAGAAGAAATCTCGTAAGTTGCGTCACCATTTGTGTTTTGTATATCCCACATTATGGCATAGTAAAGATCAAAATTAGTTTCAACTGCATCTCTGAGTGCGGCTTCATTATCAAAGTCAAACAATTCGATGAGAGGATACCAATTTGAAGATGTTTCTATACCATGCTTCCATCTTGTATAATCAAAATCATCCCCTAAACTAGGACCAAGATTCCAAATATGTGTGTCTTTACTGGTATCATCATAAAGTCTGGTATTCAATAATCCATCTATTACAGATGTAGCGTATGAAGTCTCACCTTGTTCAAATCCTTTATTCATACCCCATGTCATGTCGTAGTTGTTGCTATTTCCTACGGATAGATCTTCTTTGGCAGTAACTAAAGCCCATCGACGATGAATCGTAGCTGTGCCATAATACCTAGAGGCAAAGTAAGAGTACATTATTGAGCCACCCTCATCTACAACATTGGCCTCTTCCATTTTATCGTTCAATGAAGCAGAACCGTAATCACATAATCTAGGTAAAGGATTTCCAAATTGATCTCTTCCATGGTTTATGAAAGTTTTACTTATGTGTCCTTGTTCTTGTGCGTTCCATGTATTCTCGTAAAAATCTTTAAAGTAGATTTTAAGTGGAGACGTGTGATCACAGGGACAAGTCTGTTGGTTTTCTGTTCTTGGTCCAACAGAGGAGACATAACTTCTTGGTGTGCCAGGAAACAACGAACCATTTGCTTGACAATATTTCTGGATTAAGTTAGAACCATCTTCATTTGCACCAGTGTGTGTTTCCATGCAGTATATGGGGGGTCCTTTTGCCAAGTCTGGATTATTTACAGTAGTACAAGTTGATGGTTCTCCAATGTAACCTACAAAAATACCTCCACCAAATTCATCACCAACTCGAATACCATCCACACATGGTTGAGTGTTCAGTTGACAAGAATCTTCTCCTTGTTCGGAGATGGGAGGTCTGCAACACTCCACATAATTTGGTTCATCAGGAAAATCGCATTGTGTTCCGATTCCATGAAAAACTCCAGACTCTGTGTCACCATCATTATCAATATCTTTATTCACAGCACAACCAAAAGCAGAGTCTTGGGTGCAGATTTCACCTCTACAACACGCACCGAAATATCCTTCGGTACAACAATTTACCCAATTGGGAGCGGTCTCATCACATGATCTACCCTCAAAGAATACACCATCAATTAGATCACAAAATTCAGCATCGACTGATAGACAAACCCCGTCTTTACAACAGGCTCCATCACCCGGACATTTGTTTGGACAACCACCAGATTCTTGTATTTCTGCACAGGTTTTATCTGCAAATAATCCACCGATTTCATCACACTTTTCTTTTGTGCTTCTTACACATCCATCATTTACACAACAAGAACCTTCAACAAAGCAGTTTGGACCTTCTTGTCTGTCTAAACATGTTACTGTATCAAACACACCTTCGATTGCATCACAAAAAGCTTTTGTAATATAATCATCACAAGTTGTAGTAAAGTCTCCAGATTCTCTGGAACAATAACAACAAGATCCTATTGTATTCTCAAACAACGCCCCCAACTTTTGGGATGGTGTTTTTATCTTCTTTGTTCCAACTGTTCTATCTCTGAATTTAAACTGTGCCTGTATTTGATCTTTAGTTAAACCAGACTGATTTAGTATATTTGACATTGGTAGATAAACACCAAAGCATACACCTGCCACTGTTTCTAGTGGATCTCCACCGCCAAAGAAATTGTGTGTTCCATGAATTTTTTCACTTCCACTAGCCCCACTAACACCCGGTGTTAAATCCTGTACATTCCAGTTCACCAACGAGGGCTGACTGCCGGGAACCTGTCCGGCATCAATTGAAGAAAAACTTTCTCTCACTATCTTAAAAGTAAACCCAACAGATCCAGAACTTCCGGTGTTTGCAACAGGAGTGGGATCATAAGTTAAACCTCTTGCTCCCTTGCCACCAGTTCGTCCATCTCTAGTGAAGAAAACAATTTCTCCAGTGTTTCCAATTTTCCCAACATCATATGTTTTACCACTAAGAACTATTTCATCGGTTCCATTTGAACCATGAATTGGATGTGCGATTATATCACTACCAGAAATTCTTAATCGTTTGAATGTTGCAGTGTTTCCATCTACTGATTTTAGTATGCTGTTATAAGTACCACCATAAACAGGAGCAGCGATAAAAATGCCTTCGGGTAAAATATCACCTGTAGCTCCGATTATATTATCAATGGTAAACTCTTTACCATCAGTAAGACTGATCTTAATTCCGGAAGCTGACACTCCAACTATGTTAGATATCCCAGCACCAGTATTACCCCTACTTCCTAGAGTATAGCCACCAGTAGTTCCAGTTGCTCCCTTTGCTCCGGTAGGTCCAGTAGGTCCAACAGGACCCGGTGCCACTATGATATGTCTACTACTTCCAGGCATTAACTATCCCTTATAACCTTTGGAACTCTCCAAAGTGAATCATCGCCGGATAGATATTTTGAATCACATCTAATCAAACGAACTGGTCTTACTTTGTATTTATTTTCTAAACGATTTGCTTTATATGTAAAGAATTGAGTAACATCTCCATTAGGATTGAAGTGCATTGCCCAAGCTTCGGATCCAGATATAATACTTCCATCACCCAGAACTACACCCTCACCACTCACACCGGATCCTAAAGTTGATCCAGCATATTCATTAAAGGCTCCAGTTGATGTCCAGTGCCAACCATCAACTGGAACACCTTCATGTTCTAGTAGTTTTACATTTAAGTTAAAGTTGTAGTAGTCATCATCACTGGTACAGTTTGCAGCAATAAACGCCATCTCATCATGACTGGGTAAATACCAGTTCGATACTGCTGCTGGGTTTTCTCCTGTTTGTCCGTCAGAAGTTAACCCGTCAGATAATAATCTAGCAGCTCTAAAAGATGTCATCTCACCTGCGGTTGGACCAAACAAACTCTGATCAAATCTAACATCGAACTTGCCATCACTATAGTTATCAGCGGAAACTAGTCGTATTGTATTTAACAGTCCCCAATTTCTTCTCCAATATCCATTATTGGCTTGCTTTGGATGTGTTGCAGCCCACAACTGAGGATCTGTCCTAGTTCCTCTTGCTTTTTCACACGAAACAAAAGTATTGCTGTTTAGGTTATTGAGTGACTTCGAATACTTGGAATCATACCAATAACCCTCATTACCAATATAACTTTCGTAGTTTGGTAAGTCATTATATTTTCCGTTTATTTCATCGTACAGTGGACCCCAGGCACACCCAGAGTTACCCCAAACAAACTCTTCTTGCGTAAAAGGACTACCGTAGTCTGACAGAGTTGAGCCAGAAATTGCAATCGGTTCTTTGGAAACTATGAGAAGATATGAATCTGGCAGTGGTTCTCCTGCAACAGGCAAATCTGTTCTAAAGAAAGGGTTGCAATTACTAGCAGTTCCACCACTTATACCATATCCATTATAGTCATATGAACTGTAATAGTATTCAGAGTTTCTCATATTTCCATCAATCAAACTCATGGTGTTTCCCGGACTAAATGCATGTCTCGCACCAAGAAGTTTAGATCCATATGGGTTGTATAATCCAACAACCACACCTCCGGCAAATTCATCGCCTGGTTTTATTTGCTGTGAACCAATTATACCAGAGCAACTACTTGTTGCTTTATTTGTGCAGTTTACTTGAGAACATGTGGTTCCTTTTCCTGCGTAGTATCCACCTGTTGCGATACAAGAATCTCCTGAGATTCCGCTATCACAATCTCCTGATGATCGGCAGCAAGCCCCGGTTCCCCCATAACAGCGATTCTCTCCGTTTTCGTCAATACATTGAACCCCGAGTCCGTGGAAAAATCCACCCGACTCTACACAATCATAGTGTGTTTTTAGTTCACAATCACCAACACCATTACAACATGCTCCGAGATCTCCAAAAGCAGAATTGCAACTAATATCCACACAAGATATATCATTACCACCAAAAATGGTTTCTATATTTTCTTCCAAACCTAATGATAAACATTCATATGCAGTCATTTGCTGGCATTGTATATTCCCAAAGTCGGTGTTTTTTATACAACATGGACCTTTTACATTACAGATGTCACAAGTAGATCCTGTTCCACCAAAAGTCCCACCGGCAATACAAGTATCACAAGTAGAGCCAACTCCCTGAAAATAACCATTCGTACAACCATCTATTGTTCTAAGATCACAAGTTCCTGATGCACTACAACATGCCCCGACACCAGTTACATCTTCAAATGAACCTTCAAAATTTCTAAACAGCGGATCATCTTGATTTGGGTTACATGAAAATACCAGTGAGTCTGATACAGATAGACCATCTAGAGTAACACCACCAATAGAAACTGGACCTTGAGATACTAGGTTTCCATACCAAAGACCATCAACCCAAAAGAAATTGTAAAGTTGTTCCACACCAATGTTATTATCATCTAAAGAAAAACATGGGACTCTATTGTACGGAAATACAACGTTTGTTCCAAATCTCTGATATGAATCATTGAAAGGATTATGGTGCCTTTTCATGAATATACTAATTGCATGACCTTTATCAGAATCTTCTGGAGGTAATATGTTAAAAACTACACGCCTTCCAGTAGGTACTGTGGTTGCTTCTACTATAAAGAAATCTGCTTCTCTTGGATCTATATCAACTCGCCAAGTAAAAAAGTCTTCTAATAACGTGTAGTTATTGGAACTTGTTCCTATGATCTTAAATCTTTCTGCATACCTTGATATCGCAGATTCTAGAGTTTCTTCTATAGGATCGTATTTTATTCTATCGCCAGTTGCAGCCGGACCAAGCTTAAAAGGACCGCTGACTCCCTCTGGTATAAATGATCTTATAATATCATTTTTAGTTGCTGCTTCATCTAGTTCTATGCTACCAACGAAACCAACATTATAGTCTATTACAATTTCATTTCCATCAATAGTCTCGAAGACATTTAAACCAAATCCAGTAGCAGTTATAGGTCTAACTGAAATTCCTTGGAGTTGATCTCCACAAACACCATCATACAAACCAATACCAGTCGATCCTTCGGCGGTTCCTGTTATGAACTGGAAGGACGGACCTGTATAACCTACAAGCGCCCCGTCTGCGTACAACACAACACCAGAGCTAAATCCCTGTTCTAGTGTAGATCCTGCTAAGGTAAATCCTAGTAGTTCGTTTCCAGTGCCACCACTGAGTCCATATGAAAGCGGTCCAGTATGTCCTTTGGGACCACTAGGACCTGACAGTCCAATTGGACCTGTAGATCCACCGGACTGACCGGCGTGGATGAAGCTTACTGCACTGCTTCCATAAGTACCTTGTCTTGCCACTGCGTCACCTTCCAGATTAAGTTAGATTTAAAGTGCTCTCTACAGTAGCTTTATGTGTATCTAATGCAGTAAGTTTGTCATACAAATCGACAGGAGATCCTGTCTTACTCTGATTATATATGGTCGCAGTGTCAGTGACGGTTAGGTTTTCTATAGTAACACTAGATGGAATTGAAACTGCGCTGGTAGAACTTACTTTGATATAGGGATATAACTCAATTTGTCTTTGAGTGTTCTGACCAACGATGACTGTCTCTGTTTTTCTTGAAAATATGGGTGTTGTAAACGCATAATGTGTATTGGATGATATTGTCCAAGTTCCTGATGCAATAGTAATTTTACCGGAGGAATCAGCCAATCCAGTAATTTTTCCTGACCCATCACTAGATTTTCTTACATCAAAATAATTATCTACGGTGTTTGCTCCAACAACTTGACCACTCCAAGTTATTCTTCCATTTGTTTGCTGGATTGCAGAACTTCCGATTAAACCCGGATCTGGCGGTGTATTGACATAAATTCTTTCGTCCAAAGATGAAAGAGATGCCGATGAATTCAATGCACCATATAAATCTTTGTAATCTAAAATTGTAAAGGTCAGAGGTCTGTCACATCTTTTCCAATTGTAAGAATCAGATTCTGTTATTGAATAAATCAACGCGCCAGGAGGCTCTGTTCCAACTTCACTTGAAATTTCCTCTCCACCGATAATGTAACCAACATAGTTTAAAACTTGTGCATTAAAGCCTGGAGTTTTAATTTTTTGTATAACTGGTTTTACAACATATCCCGGATTGTTTGGTGCAAGAGCCTGCAATACACCGCTAGTATTTCCCGACAGGAAGTAAACATCTTCTCCACCCGCACCGCCAGTCACACCGTCTTCATCTTTTTCTTGTCTGAGTGTGATTGGACCTGTATCTGGATAATTTATCATTCCATAAAGAACAACATTAAGATTAGATCCAGTAATACTCTCTACTACACCAAAAACTTCGGCATTGGCAGGATCATTTGCGAGAGATGTCACATACCTGTTCAATCCCGGATCGTAACGAACTACATGGCCAGCACTTAATCCATTTTCTACAGAATATTCATCAGCATCCCTAGAGATGGTGGTGAGTAATCGAGCACCAACTGTATTAAGGTTAGCGACACTTCTAATTGAATCAATGTTTGATGAACTATAACTGGGCATTTTTTATTCCTTCTTAGAAATCCGAATCTGCAACGTAGTGAACAAAGATATCATCAAATGCCACTGCACCAGCGTTGCAGAATATTCTTATTCCACCTGGTCTAACAGTAGACGCGGTTATTGGAACAACACCAGCAGCAGCAGTTCGCAAAGCACTATTATACCCAACAGTCCCACTTGTTTTAGTCAAATCTCTCTGTGCAGATTGATTGTATCCATCTGCTACTTTTCCTGAACTTGGAGAATAAAGACTTACTGTTGGTGCTTCTCTCATTTTGACTGGGAAATCATAATAAAACGAGAGCGTGGGTGAAGTCGTAAATCTAACAGGTTCAAAATCTGCTAAAACTTCATTGAACATGGTAACTAATCCAGTTCTAGTAGATCTATCATAACTTCTCTGATAATACCTAGAACACCTAGCCAGTTCTCTCTGAGAAAACTCTTCCGTGATTTTTTCTATTTCTGGTAGAGGATCTACAAAGCCTTTGTATAATCTCCACTGCGCCAAATCTAAAGTAGCACCAGATGTTAGATGATTTAACTTGAGTCCGAGTCCCAAGAATCCATCTGCCCTCGATACAGTTTTACCCGATGGGACTGGTGGAACAGCAAACCTCAGAGCGAACTGACTAAATTTAGTTCCCAACTGAAGTTGACTGATTTTATAATAATCATAAGTCGTTCCATCATAGTATCTCTTGAGATAAAGATCTACTACATCTTTAGTTGCACCTCTGAGGTATCCAGAAATTGTAATGTCTTGTCCGACATAACTGTCTGCCCCCTCTATTCTGTTTTCAAACCCAGCAAAGTCTCCCGAATTACCAAAGGAGAATCCGGATGCTAGAGTGTGTGACAATTCTGTATAGAAATTGGGACTTCCTAAAACATCTTGTTGTCCAGCATCAAAATCCATTCTTCTTATTTTCGCAGCGGAAACACCAGCCCCGACTCCAGTGTAGTTGCGAATGTAGTAACGATACCAACGATCAGCAGAATAAGTATCACCAGTGCCGGTAAAGTCTGCGGTTATTCCAATATCTCTTTGCCAAATTTCGAAAGAACCATTTATTAATTCGGAACCTTCCACATTGGGATTTGGTTCTGTACTATTGAACTGTCTATTAGTTCCTCCAGATTCACCAGATCTAAGTCCACTAACAGCACCACCTGCGCCTGGTGCATGGACAAGAACTATTTCATTTGGAGTCCTAATTAGAACTGGTTTTAATACATTACCCGGAATTGCGTTGGTTAGGTTACCACCTTCTGTTAAGTAATTAATTCCCGGAGCTATATTACCAGTAACATTACTGTCACCAATAATTCCGTGCGTGGTAATTTCAAGATACTGACTCTCGATTTTTTTGGTTACAATTCCTAGTGTTTGATCTGCAAAGTCTTGTGTAAGATTACTACCAAAAGTAAATCCGTCTGTGCTGTTAAATCGAACGATATCACCAAGACTATATGGAGAGTTATCTCCAACGTTCGGCATTATTCTAGATCTCAAATCTCCGCCGGTAGATCCAGTCTTACCACTTAGTAATTGACCTCTATATTGCAGAAGTAGTCCTTGGTTTCCTGTGATTCCTAGCAGAACTGGCTTCGATACTAAACCTGTTATTTGTGGTTCTTCTGTGGTTATTCCGCCCATGTAATGAGTAGATGGGTTTAAGAAATATACCTGCCCTGTTGTCAATCCACTCGGACCAACTTGAGATTGCATGAATGTATTTGTCAGGCCGGTAACATAACCGGATGTTGTGATGTCAATGATAGAAATGCCACCACACGCTCCTCCGGTCGGGGGCGAAGAAGATATGCCAGTAACCATACCTATCATTTCCGCCCGGAAACCACTGTCCGCACAAGCGTAGGTTAATCCTGCTTCACTTGAGGATGACAGTGTTCCGTGATTGCTATCCAGTCTAACGAAAGTTCCGACAGTGACTCCTGTAGTCTCTCCACCAGTTCCAAGATATCTAAAAACAGTGGCCGGAACTCTGAGTCCGCCTGTATTTTCATCGCTTGATCCAGAAAAATTCAACTCTCCAGTTACAGTTAGATCACCGGCAACGGTATGGGTAGGAACACTGGATGCCAGTTTAAGCTTGATATGACCTGCGGTTATTGCGTTTGTAGTGGCACCAAGAACAACATCTATACCATCACCAGTACCGGCAATGTTATATAAATGCATACTGTTTAGCTTAGTAATAATTTCAGCGTTCTCTTTTTGAACCCAATCATAGAAAGTAGTATTACTGGCTAACTCTTCTATTCTTTGAAAATTATCATTTTCAATCGTCATCTGTGTGTTCCCTTACTAAAGCCTATCATGCGGTATCAACCAAGTAATTATTAATAAATCTTATCGTCTGATCAGCCCGAGGGCTGGCAATTGCAGAGACTCTGGTTCTATCGGGGTTGACGGGAGTTGCCCCACCATTACTCGAACCAAAAATGACGGGAGTCAGAACTAGTTTCACTCTAACAGCGCCAAGTGGTGGTGTTCCTTCTAAACTGGAGTTATCTGCAAGATCGGGATCAAACTCAAACCCCTCTACATTTTCATTTGCAAGAAAATATTTTTTACTAATCTGGAAACCAACAGCACTGCCATTGGAAACTCCCTCAAACCTGTAAGTACCAAAGTCTCCATCACCTTCAAAATATACCCACTGCTTGAGACCACCACCAACATCGTCAGGTAAAGTTACTAAGAACCAACCCGGATCAACTTCAATCAGGCTCCCGCCGGAAGACCAACTTCCACGGACACCCACCGTGGGAGAAACCGGACATGCGCCAGGAGCGGTAACATCACCCCAACCCGGTCCAGATACATCTGCGTCTGGAGCTACTAGACCACCCCAGTTACTCATCATTGTTGTTGTTAAGGTTTGATTAAGAAAAAATCTTTCCTGAACTTCATTCAATTCAGAAGCTTGCAAAGGATATCCGGGAACGAACCCAGTGAATGTGTAATTTTTAGGAAGACCTGTTGCCTGCAATTCTTGGTTAACTGTTCTGGCATAATAGGGAAAACTGCTAAGAGGGAATGAGAATTGTCCCCCAGCCTGTGCTTTACCGAATGGAATTAAAGATCGTTCTGCCATATATTACCTCAGCTCCCCGCCATGTTAAGTACGATGTTAGCTCTAAATTTTCTTCCACTCTCTGACATAACTCCCTTTGAAGACAATTCAGTAGAAGATGGAATCACAACTTTAGTTGCTCCTGTATGTAGGTTCTTACCTGTATTCGCTTTTATCTCGGGTGTCTGTGTCACGTTCGTTATAATGTAATCACTACCACCCAAAGTCAGTGTTGTTCCAGATTTAAAGTTTTCTGGCTTTGCAGTCGCCAACTCTATACTAACTACAGAAGAACTTGTTTGTGTGGAGGCAACAATTTTATCTCTTGCAGCAGATTGTGCTTTTTTTGGTTTCAATGATCTTCCCACAGAAAACAATGTAGCCTTGGCTACCACAGAAAGTGCCGGTGCATCTGGTTCTGTCGATGCAATTGCGGTAAATTTAGTTGTAGAAGCAACGACAGATTTTTCTGAAACATTTTTATCAGAAAATAACACTGTGCCATCTAATTTTTGAGCACCCTCTATCAAACCAAACTTATAAAACTCTGTCTGATCTGTGCTGTTTGCTATGTCGGTATAATCAAGAGAAGCCGTAACAGAAACTCTAGTTGCCTCTAGAACTTGTCTCAAATTAAATCCACCAATCGGCTCCATTCCAAGTGTAATTACATTTTCCAACACAGTTTTATCATTAACACCAGAAACATCTGATAGATCAACTGTAAAGTCACTATAACCTGATCCATTGTTTTCTATTTTTATACCAGTTATGAGATATCTCTGTTGATCTTTGCTTAAACTTGCATCGTTTGTTCTTTCTGTCAACAATCTTATTGTTGCATTGGAACCGGACGATGAGAGCAAAGGAATTACCGGATTCGATACATTAATTCTTTTCTGTATATCCGTCAAACCAGACAAATCAATTTCACAAGAAATGATTCTGCCACCAGCAGTTCGAGTGTTTATTAAACTAGATGCAGTTGAATTTGGATTATATGAGAATATGTTCTCTGCTAGTTTTTCTATGTCTGTCTTTGTTGACTTGGTTGGATCACAATTAGGACAAGAAGAACATGTAGATCCGCCAGGTCCTAATTTTTCGGTAAAGGTACTTTCTAAATCTAAAGAATTTGCGATAGTGTCACAATCCATACATGTTGTGCAAGAGAATGACATAACAAGGTCGCTCTTTCCAAAAGTGGCACCTTTAGATTGTGAGAATCCACCTTCTCTTGCATATAAACAACAAGATCCAGTTTGTCCAGCACCAGTAGGGCAAATTTGCAGAGCTTTCGTGGTGAGAGAACCCGTTTTTGTTTTTATATCAGAAAAATCAAATGGATCGGGGACTGCGATCCATTTGTCAAAGTTTACTGAATTCTTTTGACCCAAATCTTCTCTGAAAAGAAACAGATATGAGTAACCATCCTTTTCTGTGACAATACCAGATTGGTGTGTTGGCATAACATTTGCAACTGGTTGTAGGGGTGTCCCGTTGAACTGTTTATTGTTTAGTGGATTATTACCTAGAACCAAATAAGTGCTTCCATTTGGTGTAATTAGATAATAATTTTTTCCTGTGTTGGAGTCTTCTGGATTCCATGCATAATATGGTGATCCTTGTGCCCATTTTACTCTTCTTGCTACAACCTTAACATCGTCGGCCGATATTTTTGAATATAGTGTTGCATCACTTCCTGCATCAATCTGATCTTTTGCTGTGTTCAGAGTACCAGCTCTTCCTGTTGGTTCAGGTGAACCCAGAAATAATGACAAAGATCTATCCCCTTTTTGGATAGACTTCACGAATTGGTGTGCGTTGTTGGCACCCAGTCCTATTGGTGAAATGTTGTTTTTAGTTACAGCCATTCTTCTTTCCTATTAAGTACAGTTACCATCAGCAGCACACAGATTATCACAACTAGTTATACCTAAATTCGGATTAGTTACACCATCTATATTTAGGGGTAAAAATAACATATCAAAAACCTTCAAATCACCAATCGGAGTTTCACCGCTTACACCACTAGCCCAGTTTGGGTGTACAAACGAGGGCATATTATATGTATTACCAGAAATTGCATCGGAGCTGGGAGATCCAGAACATCCGGCTATTGCATCAAATCCAATTATATTTTCCATTGAAAATACAACATAATTACCTATCTGTGGGTTTTCGAAGAATCGAGGATCTAGTCCATCGAAGGTAGATCCCACCACGGCAGGATTATAGTCATCTATTGTTGTTTGGAAAAATACTCTGGTGCCTATTGGGTGTAGAATATTATTATAAGAAACTTCATAATCAGCCAAAACTGGAATATCTTCTGCTTGTTCTGTCAAAAGATTTACAGTGTATGTAAAATCATTAAAGAATCTGTCAGTCATTCTTCCGTAGTTAAGAAGAGCATTTTCGCTTGCTTCTGAACCAAAAAATCCACCAGAAGATCCAGTATTGGTTGCGATGTTACCAAGATTCAACCGCATCATCTCAGTTTTTGGTTCTTGAACCTGAACACCATTTACTTTATCAAAAATTGTCGTAAAGAATCTCGATATTGCTTCTGGAGTTGTTTTTCTTCCATAAAGCTTATCTTTTATATTCTTAATTAATCTCTTGGTACTATTGACATCAACTAAATTTAAATTCACTAATCCGTCAACAAAGGTATTGATAAAATGTTGAGCAGTAGTCTGATCCATAAATTCAATATCTTGAATTCTTTCTATTGTATCTACTCTATACTTTGCCCCAGCATTTTTATCACAATATAACCAATTATAGTAATACTGCAAAAATTTAACAAACAAAGTTTTTTCGTTACGATCTTCAACCTTCATCCAAAACGGGACAAATTTTCTCACATCATATGCAATACCACAACTGTCTGTTAATAAATTTGGTATTCCATCCGCGTCCAATACTGGACCAGATGAAGGTACTTCCGAATCACCGAGCTGATTGTCTATGCCATTATCGGCCAAAGGACCTGGTATAACAGGTTTATTATTGTCGGAAGTGTCAGAACTAATAAAATTAACAAATTCTTCTATTACTTTATCTAAATCCAAATCTTTATTAAGGGACAATTCAACTAAAGCCTGATCTTCTCTTTTAGAAGCCAGACTAGAGCCTTTTTTTACCTCATCTGAAAACGGAATTAGTGACAAAATTTATCCCTCATGAATTTACTAGTCTTACTGAATTTGCAATTGGATTTATAATAACCTGGCGAACCCCCGAAACAGAAGTTATATCAAAAGGATTTGCAGTTAAAGTAAAGGGTCCTCTTGTGATTCCACTATTAATTTTTACAATCCCTGTGTCGAGATCAACATAACCAATACCAACATCTTCAACCACAGCACTACCTTCGTCTTCGATTAATCTAAGACTAAAGCGTCGAGTTGGAACTCCGGGTATTTGTTGACCCTGCGATAAACGACAAGGAACAGAACTGAGTGGACTAGAAAACGAGTTTCCGCTCGTCATATAAAATACTGCCAATTTATTACCAAAGTAAAATGTTTTTTCTCTTGTATTTGAAGTTGAACTCGATATGTTAAATGCACAGATAAAGAATGGATATGACAAATCAGTTTTGTCTGGATTTACAATTGGAACTATGCCCGGATCAATACTCTCTATATCTTGACCTAAAGCTAGTGTATCTAAAGAGTAATTAAACTTTCTATTTGTAATTCTATTGAAAGCTTGATTTATTTCAGAGATGACTTGCTCGTCGGATTTTATTGCGTTTGTTTTGTCTCTTCTTACTATCAAGTCTACGTTGGCATTAACAAACTCAGCCTTTTTATATTCCGGTATAATAGTTACTACTGTTTTTTCTCGTAATATTTTTATAGCTTCTTCTGCGTTAGGGGAAGAAGGATCAATTGCATTTTGGTTTCCATCAACTAAAGAAACAAAAAGTCTTCCTAATACTGGAGGGCTTAGTTCATCACCACCAAATACACTAATAAACTTATTGGGATCGCCTTCTCCCTGACCAAATCCAGCTTCATTTAAAAGTGCAAGACAATCATTTTTAGTAACAGCTCTGTCTTGCGCCGCAAATGTTTTTGGTATGAAGAATCTAAGGTTATCTGGATCTGGATCATCTTTACCGCCGGAAGAGTTGCCAGTTTGTGGGACTAACTGTGTTCCCGAATTGAGTGATATTTGTGTTCCGCCGTCTATTGAATTGGGAATGGTTTTGTAAGCAAAGAATCCATAGTTGTTTCCTGCTTGACCACCGGACACCAAATACGAAACTCTAACAATACTGTTTGTGTTTAGTCCAGATCCTATAACAATTCCGGTACTGGGATCATATCTCCCACTGAAATTAACATAGAATCCATTTCTTTCTCTTTCTAAAAAGTAGACTGTATCGTCTTCGAATATGTTTGGAGCAAAAGTACCACTTCTTCTGTACTCAACAAACGTACCTGTTCCTTCGACATCAACTTCAACTTTAATTGTTCTAATGTCAATGTCTGTGCTAGGAAGAAAAACTCTTTGTTGTTCTGGTTCAGTTTCAAAAATTTGTTCTATCACTGCTTCTGTCGCTTGATATGCATCAAAAATTGCAATCGGTTCTTCTGTCCCCGGAATATTCTGTAGAGTAAACTCTTTTGCGTTAAAGAACGTAGTTGTTTGTCCATTTGCATTAGTTGCTTGGATTGGCTGAAAAGCAGCAACCGAAGCTCCGGCTTCGCCGGCTACTCGCAATTTTAAACTTACCGAAGAAGAAATTCTACCGGGAACAACATAACCCATTGGTTTTGCTAAAGATATTAAAGAATCAGGTCTTTGTGCCGTATCAATGAACATCTCATTTGCAAACATGTTATTATAGAATGCATAATAAAAACTGTTATAAGCCAAAAGATCAACTAAGGTTCCAATGGCAGATCCATCAAAGGAAAAATCTTTAAACTCTTCTTGTCCACCAAGAAATGACTTTAGACTTGCTTTGATTTCATCGAAATCTAAACTACCTAGTTCAATTTTGGGATTGCTCATTATCGAAGCCTTTCTAACTCAACCACAATTGTGGATGTATCGGTAACAGTTGTGTCCTGCAAAATAACCTTGTAAGTAACTCTAACATCAACATCAAAATTACTCTCCCTCTCCAGAATTTCAATTTTTTCTAGAGTGGCTCTGGGTTCATATCTTGCTATTAAGTTTTCCCATCTGTGTTGCAGTATACCATAATCAATAGCATTATCATTCTCAAACAAGTACTCATATAACCCACCACCGAAGTCCTCATCAAATGGTCTTTCTCCAAGTCCAGTCAGTATTATATTCTGAATAGACTGACGAACTGCATTTATATCAGTCTTCTTATTTACGTCTTTCGTAAAAGAATTCAATCCAAAACTAAAATCTAAGTCTGAATAAATGGGCATGTGATGATTCCTTGGCTACTGTATTTAGCCAATATTTTTTACTGGATATCTTTCAACCAGTCAGTGATTTCTTCGGATTCTTCTGGGCTTTTCAACAAACTATCTCTAGTTAAAGTAAGTCTCATGAAGTAAATTGTTGGATCATTCATTTCATGTGTAATTTCTTGAATCATCCATTTACCACTCAAATTCTTTTCTTCTATATTAGGATCGGCCTCTTCTGGTGGAATAGTGATTCTTATGATATGACCTGGTCTTAGATTTAGATTACCAACCATACCAATTTGTATGACCTGCGAACTTGCCAATTGTCCTTGAGCGTTTCTATACAACGGAGTGTGTGGCGGAGTATCCCAAAAAGTGGCTAAACTTTTCGTATATTCCATATATTCATGAAATTTATCCCCAATACACGGACAATTACAACTACTAGGACTATTTGGTTCGTCCCACAAACAACCGAGATACTCTTCACCTAAAACATCTTCTATTTTAAGGCATTCTTTTGTATCTAAAACCATATCATCCAGTTCATCATCAGTTGGATCTGGATCTATTGGAAATTCAAGTAATGCAGTTTTTGCATCAGCCAATGTTTCAAACTGAATAAAGTTCCATTCATCATCCAAACCCTCTTGTTCTAAAACGACATAGTTAGTCGTAGAGTCAAGATTTACAATACTTCCAAATCTAGACCTAAACCACTGTATGAAATCCAGTTTTTCATATATTTTTGCTTTCCTTGGTTGTAGATCTTTACATGGGCAGTTACAGTATGGATCATCCTCGGGACATCCAGCGTTGCTAACTTCTCCGCCAGGATTTGCACAAATATACTCGTCACGATATGCATACTTTGTGTTCATTTTTGTTTTTTTGCCCTCTTTTACATATTTTCGGAGAGCGTCTATTATTTGTAGATCAGTAGCCATTGTTACAATCTCCCTCACAAAGACCATCATGGGCATTTTCTGCACTGAAGTAATAAATTTTCTTTTTGTCCCCAGTATAACCTTGTGTCAACTTCAATCCAAACAAAGTCAAATCAGTTTGATCAATAACAGATAAGTTTACGACTTGTCCAATAGAAGTCTGTGGACAGTAATCCCCGGTCGATGTTATGTGATAAGATCCAATAGGGTTTGGTGTATATCCTCTGGGATAATCTGTGCTGTCTTTGTTTGTGTTGACTCCAGGTCCAACTAAAGTATCAGCTTCTTTTTCATATGGTGGGTTATCAGGAATATCCGGAAGGCCATCTTCTTCCGCAAAATTAAACAAAGATCTATTCATCACTTCATTTAAGTTGTAAGCTCCTGTATAATCGTAAGTATATCCTCTCCCACCATAGTTCTTTTTAAGAACAAGGAAAGGAGAATATACATCATTATAAAAATCTAAAGTAAATCCTTCTGTGAATTTACCTCGCATTTCTTCGATTGTCAAATTACCAAATATTGCGGCTCGTAGGTTACTTGGAATGGAATCAAACACAGAGTCGTCCGAGCCTCTTATGTTTGCAATCCCATGCAAATCTTTTAAGATTAAATCTTCGCCGGTATTTACATTTTCCAGACCAGGAACTGTGATATTGTTAATTGTTCCTACCGAGGCACCATACCAGTCTAAAATTTCATCATCATCAGTTACTGCAAAGATAGGATCTGCGGTCAATCCCATGAAATTCAGAAGTTCTATCTTTGGTATTAACTCTATTTCTTTCCACTCATATCTAAAAATATTTTTTGCTATTGGATAATAGTCTGTTATTAATACACTTTTCAATTCATCCTGATCATCAGCGATACAACAAACAGAATACTTGTAAATATTCCACTTCTCTTTTAAATCCCTTTTTCTTCTATATTCATCCAACGCTTGGGAAACTGGTGCTTTTATTTCCCTTTTAATTTTCTTGAGAGTTTCTATATTTAACTCAGACATATCCAAATAGTTTTGCCAAAGTTCATTTGGATATTCAGATGTCAGCCCTCTGATGTACTCCATATCAGAGTTTTCGTTGTATTTTCCTTTATCAGACCAACCCCAGATATCATCATAGTTTTTATGAGCCTCAGTCTGAACCAATTCAAAATCATCCGGAATTAAGTGATATGATTCTAACTTTTTCCACTTTTCTTTATCTTCCTGATAATTATATTCATACGTTTTATATAAATACTTTTCATCATCGAATAAGAATCTAGCATATGGATCAAAATAATTTGGTTTGACTATTGTATATCTTCCAAGAAAAGCAGAGCGATCTGACATGTTTCTGGTAAATGACATACCAGAATCATCAACTAGCTTTTTGATTCTAAATGGATCTAGTTCATTAGAAGAAACTGAATATGAGTTTTTACCCGTTGACAACTGCTCGGCTTCCTCTCCCAATAAAGCCTCATGTGACTTATAGTGCCAACCATCAAAGTCTTGCCAAAAGAAATACAAACACGCATTTGGATTTTCTTTTCTAACAGAAAAGGAAGCGGCGTAGTTTATAAGCTCCATCAAGGCCATAGAAATAACAGGTTTTCTTTGTGGTAAAGAAAGGTTATTACCTCTAATCCAAATTGAATTTTGTGTATCTTCTATTTCGAAAGGTTCATCAGAAAAATATTTACCCGCAAGATAATCAATAAGTCCCGGACTACCATCAGCATCATTCCCTGCTATCTTACCCATGAATTCAGTATCACCAGCAAAAGGTATTTCTGATTCATAATATTTCACAGCTTGCTTTGATGAAAACTTTAATTGATAATATCTAAGTTGTTGTCCACCGCTTGTTCTGGTTGTGGTTGTTGGACTCTGTAATTCAACGAACTCATAAACATAAAATGTAGCAGTTTTCCTTGCTTGAACATCTTCAACTGCACTCTCAAAGTCAAGTTCTATTTTTTCATTACCAGTAAAGTTAAAATTATCAATGATATCACCTACACCCAATATGATCAAGTTTCCTGTCATACTGGGACTCAATAATGATTCTGATATAGACATACCACCAAATTGAGATGGTGAGCCTACTGCCAATTGAGCTTCCTGAACATCTTCACCAAGAACACCCATGGAAGAAATTTCATTTCCATTCAGGTCTTCTTTGATTATCTTAAGTTTGTGTATATTACAAGATTTATAATAAATATCAGCCATTATGCTATAACCCTAGATCCTCTTCTGCTAGTTCCTCGGATCATATTAAAATATGCTTGTTTTATTTTAGGAATAAACTTTTTATTTGGAATTTTTAGTATTCTTTTAGAATTATTAATCTTTTCTCTTTCGAACCGAAGAGAAGTCGTCGGAGGAGTAGTTTCATTATGAATGAATTTATACAAAGCAGTTTCAGTATTTAAATTATTAGAAAAATCAAACTGTTCTGTCACCGATCCAGCAGAATCTAATTTTCTATAAGGAGAAATTTCAATTCTACCACCATCCGTTAGAGTAATGAACTTCATCAACATGTCTTTTTCTATTTGTTTTTTATATCTAACTTTAGAATCACCAGTACCATAAACTAAATCATATGTATTTGTTGTTAGGTTTTTTCTGTAAACATAAAGAAGAGGACTTGTTTTTAAATTATCTTCATTGGATGTATTTGTAAATTCTTCTTTTACAACTATTCTTCTAAACTTTTTGTCATAGTACTTTACAACACCAGCTTCTTTCCATTTATCAGAAGAAAGCGCAGTATAAAATACAACAACATCACCTGATTTTATTTTATCCAAAACATCATCAAAGTAATAAGCGGTCCCCCGGAAATCTCTTTCCAATGAATTCTGTTCTTCATCGTAAGAAAGAGGAAAATCCTTATGTGAAATCATCTCATTAAAAAGACCTATCACAAAGAATGCCGAGTGATCCAAATATTCATTATATGCCAGTTTGTCCAAAGAATCAGATTCAATATACTGATAATTTTTGAAAGCAGAAAGATCCTTTTTAAAAGTCTCTGTGAATTTTGCTGTTCTAAAAATATCAACCACTTCAAAAACTTGATTATTTGGCATTGTGTATGATGTTTTGGGAAACTTTTTAAAGTAATTACTACTCATGATTGGAACGCCTCTGATCTGGTTTGAATTCCAGCACGAGGATTGGCCCCGCCTGATGTTTGTGATGCGTTAAACAGGATTGGTTCTATTTCCGTAAACTTAACAACAAGTTCCGTTTTCATGGGATAGATATTGCCTTCCCCGTCTTCAGCCATAGACTTTGTGTCATTTACTACAGATACATCAGATATACCGCACAATTTTGGAGTTCCTATAGTTTGTTCTGTTATATCAATTCCATTATCCCTCTTACATTCAATTGTCCACATGAAAGGAGCAAGAACTCTAGACAACGGACTCAATATATCTTTTTGTCCCAACGAATATGCTTCAAACGCAGAAGAAATATTAGAAATCGCCGTAACGTCGGCCCTACCTCGGGGAACTAATGACCACTTAAATGTAAAGTCTCTTTGTGTTGTGGATTTCCAAGTCATTTCTTGGGACATCATATTCCTTCTTGAAGTTGTCAGCTCACTGGTCTGATCCGAGACCGTATTGATGGCAATCTTTCCGGCTTGTTTGGCGAGGGTTTGTACTGGAGACATTGCATCAATGACCACCGACCCCGCAGCGCCTTTTATTCCATTCCTAGCGTAGGCAGAACTTGTTCTATTAATTATTCCCATAGATTCGACTCCCTGACTAGCCGAGGCGGTGGCCGTTTTACTTATATTGTATGTCTTTGTGGAATCTTCTGGCTCATAATTGTTACCAGTACTTCTTGCTAAATCTTGTGGTAATGGTAGTCTGATCAGTGCGTAAACAGGAATTGCAGAAGGATTTCCCCTTGCTTGCGCTGTACCAGCATATTTTCTGCATGTAATATACATATAACTGTCAATCTCAGATGGAAGCTCTCTGTTTATGGCAGGATAGGCAAAATTTGGGTTAGATACTGGCATTTTTTCTCCTTGGGCCTAACTATATATGTTAGAACTATGGCATATAAAACAAAATTTAATCCAATAAACACAAGCAAATACGCTGGAAATGTGAAAAACATCATTTGCAGATCTTTGTGGGAAAGAAAAGTCTGTAAATATTTAGATGAAAATAAAAATGTTTTACAATGGGGAAGTGAAGAGCTGATAATTCCATATGTTTCACCAGTTGACAATAAAGCACATCGATACTATCCAGACTTTATAGCAGAAATAAGAACAAAAGACGGTGATGTAAAAACATTTGTTATAGAAGTCAAACCAGAAAAACAGACAAAAAAGCCACAAAAGAAGAAGAAGTCCAAAAGAACATTTTTATCAGAAGTAAAAACTTATGCGGTAAACGAAGCAAAATGGATTGCCGCGACTAAATACTGTGAGGAAAAAGGTTGGCATTTTAAAATAGTAACAGAAAAAACCCTCAACATAAGGTAAGAAATGTCCTCACTATCAAAATTAAAAACATTCTTTAGTACCACAGAACACCCTGCAAGAACTAACAAGTTTGAAGCAAGTTGGCGAGGACTCTCACGATCTGGAGATCTTGAAGATCCTAATGATCCTGTAGCAATAAAATCAGTATCGTTTCCGGGAATGACAGTTGAGTTTGATACTCAAGAATTTCAGGGTCTTAGAAGACAAATACCAAGAAAAAGAAATAACACACAGCAACTTTTGGTAACTTTTTGGCTTGGTAGTAAATTAACCTTATACGCACAAATATCAGACTGGATGAAGGCTGTAAGTGGTATAGATGACAGTACGGGTACTAGTTATAGACCATCCAATAAAGTTCCATATATAAGCACTGATAACTTATATAATGATAAGATAAAAGATTGTTGGTTGTCTTTGCAACTTGAAGATATTTGGACGGGAAAAATCCCCATAGATGATGGAACCGTGACTGGGGATTTTCCAGCAATATTGTTTGTGGGTGAAGCATATCCAGTTGCTATTCAACCGATAAATCTTTCTATTGATCAACCAAATGAATTTGCAACCTTCGACGTTCTTTTTAACTATGTTGATATAAAATATCAGCCAGCAACAAGAGTGTCCTTTCCTAATTTTGGCGGATCGGCATTCGCATAAAACGGAGATTTAAACTATGATTTCAGAATTACTAACACTTGATCTTCCTAAGTATCAAGTTGAAATTCCATCTAAGAAGAAAAAAACTTTTCTTAGACCCTTCTTGGTAAAAGAAGAAAAGGTTCTCCTCCAGGCTCAAGAGACCGGAGACGCAGCCTCTATTCTCAAAGCTTTAGGAGAAATGATACAATGTTGCGTAGAAAATGTGGGGAATCCATATGAGTTACCACTATTTGATATCGAATATCTGTTTATAAAGTTAAGAGAAAAGTCTGTTGATGAAACAGTATCTCCTGCTATAATTTGCCCAGAATCAAACGAGAGAATTGAACTTAAAATAAACTTAGCAGATATTGAATTAAAAACAGAAGATGCACACACCAATAAAATAAAATTAAGTGAAACCGTTGAAGTCCATATGAAATATCCAACTCTGATGGATTATATCGATCTTCAAACATTGGATGCAACATCTTCCGAAGTATTATACAAACTTATCGTCAAGTGTATAAACAAAATACAAACTCCAGAAGAACTAATAAGTGATGTCCAATCACTAAATGAAACTGAAATAGAAGAGTTTGTAAACTCAATGACAAACTCACAGTTTGAATCTGTATTGAATTTCTTTGCAACTATGCCTAGATTAGAAAAAGAAGTTTCATATGAAACGAAAGATGGAAAAACCAAGAAAGTGCTGTTTAGAGGATTGTCTGATTTTTTTCTATTGCCCTCAGCCACATAAATCTTCTCTACCATTACAATATAAATTTTCAACTTATGCACAACTTTAATTACACAAGAGGTGATCTGGAAAATTTACTATGTTGGGAAAGAGAGATTTTAGTGTCACAAGTGGGGGAAGTAATTCGAGCGGAAAATGAAAGACTTGAACAAATGATGGCCAAACAAAGAGGATTCTGATAAATGGAAAATCACTTAGACTTTTTTAAAGAAAAAAAGAAATCTCGTTCGAATCAGGGCGATGGTGTTTTATTATCTGCCATATCAAATCTTAAAAAGGACAGAGTAAAAAAGTCTAATCTGAAAAAGAGTAACATCAAAAAGACAAACGTAGCCAACATAGTAGAGGGAGATATATCTGATAATTATGTAATTCCAGATCAACAAACTCCACCTCCTGACTTTTATTCTGGTTCTGATTATAAAAAAAAAGAAGATCAGGTAACCAAAGAAACCGTAGATAAAAATTACATAACAAAAATAGTAAATGGAATAGTAAATAATAAATTTCATTCTGTAAAAAGTAATTATGTTGTAAAACAGCCACAGAATATTATTTACAATACGATAAAATCACCAGAGCAAAAGCTGTATAGAATGGATAAAAGAAATTTTAAAAATTCTCCAGCAGAACAAAAAATTTACAGACTAAATCAAAATAATGTTGTTGTATCACCAGAAGAAATGTTTAATCAGGCTCCACCTGTTAAATCGGTGAAGAATGGATCAACCAAATCTAATTTTACTAGATTACCAGAACAACGACTAAACACAGCAGAGCAGATATCAAACGAATCTAATTTTACTAGATTACCAGAACAACGACTAAACACAGCAGAGCAGATATCAAACGAATCTAATTTTACTAGATTACCAGAACAAAATTTAAATGAATTAGATAAAACAAAAGTAGATAATCGGCTACAACAAAGTTTTAATTTAATACCAAACGAAACTGTAAAAACGGTCAAAACAGAAACTAATAAAGTCAAAAACTTTATATTAAATAAAAAATCTGTTATTAACTTTATTGACAATTCGTTTATGGAACCATTAAAAACCACCATGGTAAAAACCATAAACAATTTCAATACATTACCCGGCATGGAACTTGGTGGCATTGTCAAGACTCCGCAAACAGTTGTGGTTGCGGAAAAGGCTCCAGAAGCTGTCATACCTTTAGAAAAATATAATGAATTGATATCCAAACAAAGCATGTTTGATATTGTTTTTAATAAAGATGCAAGAGAAGGTATGTTTAGAGAAGCTATCGAATCATATGCGAATGAAGTTAATATAAGACCAAATATCGAAAATAAAAAACCTTTGGGTTTCTTTAAAGCAGAAGGTATAACAGGCGAAAATAAAAAACCAGAAAAACCTGAAATCGTCGATTCACCAAATTCTAATCAAATGGCAACACCAATTGCGATACAAGAAAAAAACAGAATAAATGATGAAATAAAAGTATCCAACCTCAAATTAGAATCACAAATCCAAGCCCAAGATATTTCTCGGAATATCGATCCCCAAACCAACCCTCTTCCCAATCCCTCTCTAGGACAAACTCAAGTAGTGGAGCAGGCAAACAGGGAAGCTATAACAGACGAGTCACGGAACGTTTCCGATCCCGTGACTCGTCTTATTACAAAAAGTTTTGACTCACCTAAGTGGCGTTCTGCACTGTATTAATTACCAGTCTCGTCCGCGAGCTTTTGGAAGTAATCCACAGCATCCATGTCTTCAGAAGTAGAAGACTCGCTCTCGGTTTCCTTCGAACCACTTGAAGAATCAACTGGAGCGGTCATCGTATCCACCGTGGAATTGTTTACCTCGGTTGATCTGATATCTGCACCAATCACTTGACTCAGCTTAGCCTTAAGTTCATCATAAGACTTGAAGTTCGACGCTTCGGTGAAAGCAGTAAGACAATACTGCTTCTTCCACAGAGTCTCCAACCCATCGTCGTCACCGTTCATAAGTGGAGACGCAGAGTCAAACTCTGACTTATCATAGTTGATAAATCCTGCAACCTTTCGAACCTTCAGTTTAAAGTTCGCACCACCCCAAAAATCAAATGGGTTGATAGGATCTTCATCTTCAAATTCTGGTTGCATCGCTTCTTGGATCTTGTCGAAGATCTTCTTTCCATACTTGTAGAGGAAAATTTTACCTTCGTTTTGTGGGTTTGCTGGATCGCTAACAATAAGAATGTTAGAGATATAATTCAGCTTTCTCTTTCGGGTCCTTGCAAGATCCTTATCAGACTCGATCCCACTGTTCCAGAGTTCAGAATTCATTTCTGACACTGGATCCTTCTCTCCAAGAGTGGTACGACTGTTCTCAATGAACCAACCACCCTTACCCTGAAATGCGTGCGAATAGAGCTTTGCCCAAGGAACGTCTTCTCCATCAGCAGCGGGGAGGAAACGAATTACGGCAAAACCATTACTCGACTTGTCTAATTCTGGTCGCCAGAATCGATCATCCTTGTAAGACTCAGACTTGTTGGTTGCTTCCAACTTCTTCGTCAAATCCTGTACACTCGATCTCGACTTACTCTTCATATCAGCAAAACTAGCCATATTAGATCCTTTCCGAGGTTCTACCTCGTTCTTTTATCACTGGGAACTCCCCAGTTCGATGTGTGTATTATAACATAAATATATAGTGTGTCAAATAGGAAGTTTAGATTTTATTCTCGGTATGAGATTAATATCTTCACCTTCTATTCGTAGCTTTTCTACGATAGGCTTATTTAAGTATTTTGCAATTAAGGCAGGTTCGATATCAGACTCTTCACATTGAATAATAATGGCATCGAGGTAAGATCCGCCTTTTTCTCTCACATAATTCTCGATCAATTTAGAAAAATCTTTTTTAGTCACTTCTTCAAATTTCATAATAACTTCCTTTGTTTGGTATCATAGCACATAGAAAATAGCATGTCAAGCTACATATATATATCTTGACAGCAGGAGATAAAAATGGCCTCTTCCTCTATAACAATTACAGTATTCGGCGGAACCGCAGGATTAGCAACAGACTTCAATACATCTGGAGCCGGATTTTCCGGAATCCATATCCCCATCAATAAACTTTCATGGGGTGATGAGAACATCTCCTATCGTGTAAGTGACACATATCCCCTGCCAGTTAAGTTCTACGGATCATCTGGCGATTCCATTTCCGTAACAGGAAAGGTAGAGGCATCAGGATCGTTCCCAATTATAAACCAAGGGGTTGGCACAACCAACGACCCAATCTATGCTCTTGTTGTTGCAGGAAACACATCAGGTGGAGGCCATGTTGGAGTTTCTGGACCAATAGAGGGTAGATCTGGTGGTTTCCCCGTTGGTGTTACTGGTGATATAACAATTGCAAATACTTCAGTCGCTATTGGTTACTCTGCTGGTGCTACACCAGTTGAGATCACCGGAGGACGCTATCTAAGCTCTCTAACGGACAAGGTGACTGTATCGGGTACAGTGGGTATTTCTGGAGGGAGAGCGTTAAACACCTCTCAGGACTCTGTGAAGGTATTCGGTGCTGGTGGTGGTAACACCGTAGGTATTGAGATACATGGAGCAGGTTTCTCTGGAGACGCTCTCAAGGTTGCTATGGTTAACGCAGGTATCACTTTCACCGTGGGACTAAACACCCAGTTAGGTGTAACCAATGATGCGGCAGAAGGATTGTTTGTTCGTGGTATAACCGGAGCATACCCAATCACCGTCAAGGGTGAAAATGATGGTGCAATTTCCATTACAACAACCGATACTCTTCCAGTCTCAACTAGTGGGGCATGGAGTATAAATGATGATAGAATCATCCAAGCCTTGCAAGGCGCAACTGCACCGGGTGTATCTAAGTTGGATTCGATCCAAACAAATACATCGGCTATAACAACAATATCCAGTAATATAACAAATGGCAGACTTTCCGCAAAAATCAGTGAAGTAACAAGACCAGGATCAATCATCTCTGGATCTAAGATAATCTCCACATCAGGATCTCAGTTTGCTAAGAAAGCACTCAAGTCTGGTGTAACGATAAAAGCAGCTCCAGATAATACTAATATTGTTTATGTTGGTGATAAGTCTGTATCAAATGCAGTGAATAACGGTTATCCACTCGAAGCAGGAGAAAGTTTGTTCTTGGAATGCAATAACTTAAGCTTGTTATTTGCAAGAACAGTGAGTGGTACAGGAACAATTCATTACATAGGTTCATAATAAATGAGTAGACGTAACACAAAAAGAAAACAAAAAAGTTCTCTTTTATCATCAAATTCCGATCGATTAATAAACGTCGGAGATGGTGTATTCACAGGACTTTCTTTTTATGATACACTGGAAGATAATGTTGATGTTGATCAAAGACAAAACTGTTCCCCAAACATCAATCTGTATGATGATAATAAAAAGGCATTAATAAATTACGAAAATTGTCTCAATCGCAGAGACTTAAATAAAATTGACGTTCTTTTTAATACTTTGGTTTCAGGAGAAATATTTACTTTATCTGAAGGAGAACACACATGCCATTTAGATGGAGCAGAATCCAATTTAAGTGGCACATATGTGTTTAAAAACTACTTCAATAAAATAATTTCTGCTGAAGTTTCATCTGTTACAAAATCACAAAGTTATGATAAAAACTACATGTCTTCTGGGTTTTTGGAACCCCTACAAATAACCGCAGACAAAATTCTAAAAGAGATTAGAAAAAAATACTTTGTTGTGAATCAATTGGGTTCGTTTGATATTGATATAAGACCTGGTGACTATGTGTCATTTGCGAACACAAAGAGAAATAAAAATAAAAGATACAAAGTAAAAGATGTGCGGATAGTAGATGCGAAAGGTGAAATAGAATTTTATGATAAGATCACTCCCGAGGACACAGTGGGAGAAAAAATTCTACTTTCTGTAATTAGAACACAAACCCAAGAGCAAGAAAAAGAACCTATTGAGAACGTTGAGTTCGTAGATGTGCCGGGTGTTAGTTCATTTTTAGGAGATGAACAACTCCATATAATAAAGATAAATGCTGTTCCAAGACAAGGTGGATCTGGTAATGTTTATTCGATACTAGATCAAAGACAACCTGTTTTAGAACTAGAAGCAGGAAAGTCTTATGTGATTGATTTCACCAATGCACCAACCCACAATTTAAGATTTTCTAGAACCGAAGATGGAACACACAATAATGGTTTAGTGTTTCCATTAGGTCAAAACTATACTAACTTCATAGTAATTGAACCAAGTGATAATCTTGCAACCACACCTTTATTTTACTTTTGCTTAAATCATCCAGGCATGGGAAATAGAGTTAATATAGTTTCACAAGTTGCAGGCAAGTCAAGAATAACAGAAAACCAAGATTTGGTTAGACTACAAGATGAAATCAGACTTGAGAGAGACAATGCAGATGCAGATCGTCAAGGGGAAGATCGGAATATCGATAGAGTTACAGAAGATGATAGAAATAGAATTGAAGAACAACGGCAAAGTAGATCAACCCCACCATCACCCTCTTCTCGTATGAGGAGACAGCAAACACAAAGTAGCTCGTCTCCTATGAGATCTACATCATCCTCATCTTCGTCTTCGTCGTCTTCTTCATCATCTTCATCCTCATCTTCGTCATCATCATCTGGTGGCGGTGGTGGTGGAGGATATGGTTACTAAATCGGGGTGACAGGATTTGAACCTGCG